>Ga0256826_1000925_pt1 | contig 18251 bp, 17 predicted proteins | sample CV79metaG_FD_185975 | JGI IMG/M metagenome (GOLD analysis project Ga0256826, IMG submission 185975) | Hydrothermal vent microbial communities from East Pacific Rise, Pacific Ocean - CV79 | ecosystem: Environmental > Aquatic > Marine > Hydrothermal vents | place: Pacific Ocean: East Pacific Rise...
CCTTAATATAATACTAATTAAGCTTCTTTTAAACCAATTCTAATAATTTCGTCAAGGCTAGTATCGTGTCGCAATAACATATCAATTAAACCATCAGCCAAAGTGACCATTCCCGTTCGTCGCATTTCTCGACGAAGTTCAAAATCAGTAGCACTATCTTTTATAATCTCTTTTGCCTCGTCTGTCATCATAAAGAGTTCTCCGATTGCTTGTCGTCCGTGGTAACCCGTAAAATTACATTTTGAACAGCCCTTTGCTTTATAGATAAAAGCATTTTGAGGCAATCCATATTCTACGGCATCATTTACTGAAATATAATCTTCAACCTTACAAGAATTACAAAGCTTTCTAACTAATCTTTGGGCTAAAACTCCCCGCAAAGTTGAGGTTATCAGAAACTTGTCAATTCCAATATCCATTAATCTTGTAATTGCAGCGGTGGCTGTATTTGTATGCAAAGTTGATAAAAGTAGATGTCCAGTTAAAGCTGCTTGAATTCCGATAGTTGCTGTTTCTTTATCTCGCATTTCCCCAAGCATTACAATATCAGGGTCTTGACGAAGAATTGAGCGGAGGGCAGCAGCGAAAGTCAAACCAACTTTTGCATTAGCTTGGATTTGAGAAACATTATCCGCTTTATATTCGACGGGGTCTTCAACTGTCATAATGTTTTTTTCAGGAGTTGCAATACTTTGTAAGAATGCGTGAAGAGTTGTTGATTTACCAGAACCTGTTGGACCTGTAATTAAAATCATTCCGTGAGAAAATTTCAAAACTTCACGAAATTTAGCTGTCATTTCAGAGGAAAAACCTAATTCCTCTAAAGTTGGAATCTCATCAGATTGCATTAAGATTCTCATAACAACTCGTTCGCCGTGATATGATGGCAAAACTGAAACCCTAATATCTACAACATCACCCGCTATCTTAATTTGAGTTCGTCCATCTTGTGGAATTCGCTTCTCTGAAATATCAAGATTTGAAATAACCTTAATTCTGCTAATTATCAAACCGATAATCTTTATCTCAACTTCCACATATTTAATTAAAGCTCCGTCAATTCTAAATCTAACCTCGCCTTTATATTCGTGAGTTTCAATATGAATATCTGAAGCTCCTCGTTTCACAGCTTGAAAAAATAGAGCATTTACAAATTTAATAATTGGGGCAGACTCTTCAGAAGTTAAAATATCTGATGAATTTTGTAGAAATTCTGCTAAATTAATATCTTCATCATCTTCATTCTCTTCATTATCCACAGAAGTTGCTTGTAACTCTTTATCGTTTTTTAATTCTAAAGAGCGGTGGTATAGTCTTTCGTATGGAATATCTTCTAAATGATAGATTGGGTAGAATTCAGATAGTTTTGAAATAAAATTTAGAGATTCTCCAACACTTTCTCGGCTCAAAATTGCATAAATCTCATTTTCATTTGTTTCTGCAAACAAAACACCATATTTTAAGGCTGTTGAAATATCAACCTCATCAGGAATCTTTGGAGAAAGTTCAATCTCATTATCTAATATTGGAATATTTATCATTCTAAAATCTCTTTTTAAAAATTTTAGCAAAAAATTAGGCATTCAAAATAAATTACATCAAGTTTTATATATTTAAGTTTAGTTTAAGAACTTTTCCCTATAATTTCGTCGTTCAAACATAGAGATGTGTTTAACAGTTTAAAAGATGGCCCCATCGTCTAGCGGTCAGGATCCGTGGTTTTCATCCACGTTACAGGAGTTCAATTCTCCTTGGGGTCACCATTTAATAAACTTCTTATTAACTACAAAATAAATATCAAAAACACTTTATAACTTTTAGGATTTAAATATGTTTCGTTTTGCACCTAGTCCAACTGGCGATATGCACATCGGAAATCTTCGAGTAGCTTTATTTAATTATATTGTTTCAAAACAAAAAAATGATAAATTAATTATTAGAATTGAAGACACCGACACAGAAAGAAATATCGAAGGAAAAGATAGAGAAATTTTGGAAATTCTTCAAAAATTTAATATTGAATTTAGCGATGTTTTATACCAATCTCACAATTTAAAATTTCATCAACAATTTGCCACAACACTTTTACAAACTGGTCGAGCTTTTAACTGCTTTTGTAGTTCTGAAGATTTAGACAAAAAAAGAGAACAGGCAAAAATTGACAAAAGAGCTTTTCGATATGACGGAACTTGCGAAAAACTTACAAATGCAGAAGTTTTAGATATTGAAAAACCATCTGTAATTAGAATCAAAAAACCTGATTTTGAAGTGAAATTTGCAGATATTATAAAAGGTGAAATGAGTTTCAAGCCTAACGATATTGATAATTTTATTTTATTGCGACAGGATAAACGACCGACTTATAATTTTGCTTGTGCGATTGACGATATGCTTTCGGATATTGACACGATTATTCGGGGCGAAGACCACCTTTCAAATACTCCAAAACAGATTGCGGTTCAACATAGTTTAGGCTATAACAAAAAAGTAAATTATGCTCATCTTCCTATTATCTTAAATAAAGATGGTAAAAAAATGAGCAAAAGAGATGATGCTTCATCTGTGAAATGGCTTTTTGAAGAGGGCTTTATTCCCGAGGCGATTGCAAATTATCTAATTTTGATTGGAAATAAAACTCCAAAAGAGATTTTCAAAATTGATGAGGTTTTTGAATGGTTCAAACTTGAAAATATTTCAAAAGCTCCTGCAAAATTTGATATGGATAAACTTCGATTTATCAACCACGAACATTTAGCACTTTTAGAACCTGAAGATTTAGCTAAACGGATTGGACATTTTGACAAAACTGTTGGAAAAATTGCAAAAATATATTTAGAGGAAGCTTCAACTTTAAACGAACTAAAATCTAAGATTGATGCTATTTTTGAGAAAAGAGAAGTTTCGGAGGAGTTTCAAGAGGGTGTGGAGACTCTTTCAAAAATCATTAAAGATTCAGATGACTTTGAAGATTTCAAGGATTTTAAAAAATATGTAATGAAAGAGAGCGGTTTAAAAGGTAAGAATTTTTTCAAACCTTTACGAGTTGTTTTGACGGGAGCTGAAAATGGTCCTGAACTTTCAAAACTCTACCCACTTTTAAAAACATACCTCAAAACTATATAAATTAAATAATAAAATTATCAAGATTTACAGGAGTTGAAAAAATGAGCAAACCACTTTTAATAGAAATTGGATTAGAGGAATTACCCGCAGACCCCCTAATAAAAGAGTTAGGAAATATAGAAACAAAATGGAAAAAAGTTTTAGATGAATATAGATTTTCAACAGACTTTTCATTTTTTTTCACACCGCGAAGATTTACTTTTTGGCATAGAGAGTTTTCACCTCATCAACCAAACGAGATAAAAGAGTTTTTCGGAGCTCCTATTCAAATAGCTTTCAAAGATGGAAATCCTACAAAAGCTTGTGAGGGTTTTGCTAGAAAATGTGGAGTGGAGATTTCAGATTTAGATAGAGCTGAAAAAGGCGGAAAAGAGGTTTTATATTTCAAAAAAGAGATTGTCGGTAAAAGCATTGAAGTTTTACTTGAAGAGATGATTTTGAAATTTTTAGCCTCTCTGAATTTTGGTAAAACTATGAGATGGGGAGATGGCAAATATAATTTTATCCGCCCAATCCATTCTGTTTTAACAATGTTTGGAACTGAAAATATTCCCGTATCTATTTTTGGAGTTGAAAGTAAAGCTGAAACTTTTGGACATCGAACTTCTGATAATCAGAGAATCGCACTTTCTCACACGGGAGACTATTTCTGTAATTTGCCTAAAAATGGAGTTATGCTTAAACAGTCTGAAAGACGATTAACGATTTTAAATCAGTTTGACAAACTGGAAAATAGCGAAAATATCAAAATTGAGATTGACTCTGACCTTTTAGCCGAAGTTGTAGCAATCACAGAAGAGCCAACCGCTTTAATTGGAAATTTTGATAATAAGTTTTTAGAACTTCCCGATGAGGTTATTGTAACTTCGATGAGAGAGCATCAAAGATATTTTCCAGTTTATCAAAATGGAATTTTGACTAATAAATTTGTCGTAGTTTCAAATGCTTTCACAAATGATTTTTCTCAAGTTGTTTCAGGGAATGAGAGAGTTCTTCTTGCAAGACTTAGCGATGCTCTGTTTTTCTATAAAAATGATTTGAAACGAGGTTTAGTTTCTGATGGTTTGGAAAAACTGATTTTCATCAAAGGTCTTGGAACTATGAGCGACAAGATTCAAAGAGAACAAAAAATCGCTTCTGCAATCTCTGAAACATATTTCAATAAATCGGTTGATTCAACTTTGGAAAAAGCTATAAATTTAGCTAAAACAGATTTGATGACTGAAATGGTTTATGAATTTACAGAACTTCAAGGTTTGATGGGTTCATATTATGCTGAAAAATTAGGTGAAAATTCTGAAATTGTCACTGCAATTCGTGAGCAATATTTACCCGATGGAGAAAAAGGAGATTTACCAACAACTGAAAAGAGTTCAATTCTAGCAATGAGTTATAAATTAGATTTGCTTTTTGGTCTATTTTCAATTGGGCATATTCCAACAGGTTCGCGAGACCCTTTCGGATTGCGACGGGCTGTAAATGGAATTATCAGAATTTCATTAGATAGAAAAATTCCATTTAACTTGAAAAATATTTTTGAGAAAATTGCACCAATTTATTCAGATATTGATTTTAAAAAATTGGAAACTTTCTTTTTTGACAGAATTCTGAACTTTTATAATGATGTAAATCCGTCAATCGTCAAATCTGTTTTGGCAACTAATATTCTGAAAATCGATAGCGGAATTCGAGCGGTTGATAAAATCTCAAAATCTTCAGACTTTACAGAAAAACTTTCAACTTTTAAAAGAGTTGCAAATATTCTGAAAGATTCAAAACTAGATGGTCAAGTTAATTCAAATCTTTTATCAGAACCTGCCGAAATTAAACTTTTTCAAGAGTTTGTGAATTTTGAAAATGCAACTTTTGATAATGATTTTGATTACTTAAATAGATTATTCGACCTTAAACCTCATCTTGATAATTTCTTTGAAAATGTTATGGTAAATGTTGATGATGAAAATATTCGAGATAATCGAAAAAATTTGATGGCAAAAATCTATACTTCTTTTTTAGTAATTTCAGATATTAAGTTAATTAGCTAATTTTTAATTAGATAGAGATTATCGGGTCAATGCCCGATAACGAAAATTATCCAGTAATTTTCGTGAAAAGTTAATTTGACATCCTGTTATAATTAGAAATATTATTTTTAAAGGATACCTTTTGATTCCATTTACAGATGAAGAACTAAAACCAGTTGTTAAAAATTTAATAGATAAGATTCGACCCAAATTAGCACTTGACGGAGGCGACATTCAATTTTTAGATGTACTGAATTCAAAAATTTATGTGCAACTTTTAGGTGCTTGTGTAGGTTGTGCAAGTAGCGGGGACACTCTCAAATATGGAGTTGAAAGAGATATGAAATTGAATATCCACCCAGAACTAGAAGTTATCAATGTTCCATTTGGAATGGAGAATCAACTAGACAAGCTGTAAAAAGGTAGAGATATGACGGGTAAAGAAAAAGAACTGTTTAAAGATGCAGAAAAATCTTTCAATTCAGAGAATTATAAAAAAGCTCTAATTAACTATTCCCAAATATTAAATATCAATCCTGAAAATGATAAAGCTAAGATTTTAGTAATTTTAACTGAAATGGTTATGAACAAAGAGAGTGGCGGAGATGCTCTTTATGATTATTACACTATTTTAATAAAGGCGAATATTTCAAATCCTGAAGATGTTATCTATAATCTTTTAGAATCGATAGATAATAAAAAAGTAGATTTAGGCAATTTGCCTAGTTCCGCTTTAGAGGAACATCTTCTTTATTCAGATGGAATTACATATACAGACTTTAAAGCTTTTGCAATTAAACAAAAGGGTTTTAAGAAAGCTTTTGAAGATATAATTTTTACAACAAAAATAATTATTACTGAAAAAGAAGAGCTGTTAGATTTTCTAAATAATCTTGTGAAATATGAGTTTTACGGAACTGCCTTAAGTTATTTAGAGGGGGCTTTAGAATCTTTTCCTAACGATAAAAGTCTTCAATTTTTGGCAAAAAAATTAAATATAGGTAATAATTCTTGAGAAAAATAGAAATTCCAAACAACACTTTTCGCTATATTACTGATGACTCAAGATTTTGCGATAGCAATACTGCATTTCTTTTAACAGCTCAAAACCGTAATTTTGATTCTCAAAGTTGTTGTAAAACAATAGAGCTTTCTGAAATTTCAGATATTTTTGGAATCAACCAAATTAAAATAGTTGGAATTACAGGAACAAATGGAAAGACGACAACCTCATCGCTAATCTATTCTATGCTTTTAGATTTAGGTTATAAAGTTGCTTTGCAAGGGACTCGCGGACTATTTATAAATGATAGGAAAGTGAGCGACACAGGACATACGACTCCACCTATTTTAGATACATATAAAAATATTTATCAAGCAGTTTCAGAAGATTGCGAATATTTTATTATGGAAGTCAGCTCACATTCGATTGCCCAGAATAGAATTGAAACTTTAGATTTTGCTTTAAAAATCCATACAAATATAACAGGCGACCACCTCGACTATCATAAAAATATGGAGGAATATATAAAAGTCAAAAATAGTTTTTTTGCAGATGAAAGTCAAAAACTTTTAAATAAAGATGATACAAATATTGATTTCAACTACAAAAATGCCTATACATACTCTTTAGAAAGTGGTAGCAGTTTTAAACTTTTAGCCTACTCTTTAACTCAAGGGCTTTCGGGAATGGTTCAATTTTTTCAAGAAGTTGAGGATTTCCAATCTAGCCTTTACGGTTTTTTCAATCTCTATAATATTTTGGCATCAGTTTCAGCTATAAAATTATTGACTCAAAAACCATTACGAGAGATTTGTGACCAAGTTGATAATTTCTACGGTATCGCAGGGCGAATGGAAGTTGTCAGCGAAAAACCTTTGATAATTGTAGATTTTGCTCACACTCCCGACGGAATGGAACAAGTTCTAAACTCTCTTAGAGAAAAAGATGTAATTGTAGTTTTTGGTGCGGGTGGAGATAGAGATAAAACGAAGCGACCGATGATGGGTGCGATTGCAAGTAAATATGCTAAAAATATTATTGTAACTTCTGACAATCCGAGATTTGAAGAACCTGAATTAATCATCAACGATATTTTAAAAGGGATTAAAGATTCTGAAAATATTGAAGTAATTGTAAATCGTCGTGAAGCGATTCAGCGAGGAATTGAATTACAAAAAGATGATGAGGTTCTTTTGATTCTTGGAAAGGGCGATGAAAAATATCAGATAATTTATGATAAGAAACTGCCTTTTGATGACCGTGAAATTATCAGAGAGCTTTTATAAAATAAAAACATAGATGATATATGTTAAAATTTTTAGATGTATAAATTTTTACTTTTACTTATTTTACCAATTTTATTATTCAGCGGAAATGTAGTCTATTCTTTACAGATTGCTACATTTTCAAAATTAGATAAAGCTCAATCATTCAAAAATAGACATATCAAAGAATTAAAGAAGATGTTTTTATATAAAACTGATAGCGGATATTGGACAGTTAGATATGGACAGAAAAATAGAAAATCTGAAATACAAAAGCTTAAAGAGAATACAAAAAACTCATTATTAAGAAAAGCTGTAATTGTTCCAACATCGTTAAAAAAGTTATCACAAAAAAAAAGAGCTTCAAAGAGAAAGCTTCAGAAGAAGAAAAAGGTTCGTAAGAAAGAAGTGGAAATATTTCAAGACTACGAGCAAAGCTCAAATAATGAAATTGATACTTTTACATTTAATATAAAAGTGGGTGCAAGAATTTATATTATTCAATTTGGAGATTTTCCATTTAGCAGAACTGCAAACTCAATTTTTAATAAGAAGCCGACACTTTCTCAATTAAATACGGTGATATTATCGAGCGGAAACAAAGTGTTATTTTATTCTAAACTCAAAAATCTAGATAAATCTTCAGCAGAATTGGAATCAACAATTTTACCAATTTTAAATAAGGGTCGCAAAGATGATAATATTCGAGTCAAAGCTTTTAAGCTTAAATATTAGTGCTTTAAACAAGGCTTATAAAAATGGAAAGTGAATTAATTAAACTTGGAATTGAAACTTTTAAACTTGCTTTATATTTAGGGTTGCCAACTCTTTTAACTGGTATGTTTTTAGGTTTAGCAGTTTCAATTTTTCAAGCGACAACACAAATCAATGAAATGACATTATCTTTTATTCCAAAGATTATTGGTGTAATTATTGTAATGGTTTTAACAATGCCTTGGATGTTAAACCTGACAATCGATTTTACAAAACGAATTTTCAATTATATTCCTCAATTTATTCAGTAATATTAAAATGAAATATGTTTTAAATGGATATCGGGCTTGACCCGATAATTTTATTTTTATTTTCTATAAATGCAAAAGTCCGCTACCCGAAATTTTATGGCTTCTATTTTCTGCATAGATTCTTTTGCCGTCGATGAGGTCATATTTCCAAATTGGTGCATTTGCTTTAAAGTCCTCTACAAATTCATCAATTAATTCTAAAGCGACTCGTCTTTTTGGAGAAAACACTGCTGAAATATATGAGCTTTCGTGTAGTAAAACATCGCCTTTTGAGTGAGCCATTTTTACAATAGCTCCTCGCTCTTTTGCAATATTTTCCCATTTCTGAAACCATTTTCTTAGAATGGGTTCGTAAATATCGAAACTCAAACCGTCAATATTATCTTCACTTCGAACAGTTCCGATAAAAGGGATAAAAGCTCCATAATTACTATTTTGAGTTTCTAAATACCATTGTTCAATTATCTTAGGAACATTTAAAGATGTTTCATATATTTCCATTTTAGCCTCCGCAAACTGGTGGTAGAATTGAGATTCTATCTCCATCTTTTAGCTTCATTTTTTTATCAAAGACAATTTCATCATTTACCGCGATAGCTGATTTTTCAAGCCACTCTACAATTTCAGAATCATTTTGTAATTTGATTGCAACCTCATCAAGAGAATTTACATCTAAATTTAGAGTTTCCTTATTAATTGGTCCAAGAAATTCAATATAAACCATATTTTAATATTCCTATAATTTTTATTGATATAATAACCAAAAAATTAGGAGTTTCTTATATTGAAAGTATTTAAACTATATTCTCTCTTGCTATTTCTTACCGTGTCATTATTAGCAGGAGTTGAAAACCGCTACCCAAATTTAGCTTTAGTAAATTCTGGTATAAAGATAATTGATATTAGAACACAGGGCGAATGGGCTCAAACTGGGCTTCTTCCAAACTCATATCCGATAACTTTCTTTAATGCTCAAGGCAATTATAATGTTTCTACTTTTATTAATACTCTAAATAAGGTTGTGAATAAAAATCAGACTTTTGCTATTTTATGCCGAAGCGGTAGTCGTTCAAAAACTGTATCAAATTTTCTGAAAAGAAATGGCTATAAAAAAGTTATTAATTTGACAGGTGGAATAAACTATTCAATTAGATTGGGAATGACAACAGAAACATATAATCAATTTAAAAGGTATTATTAATGATAAATCAATATCCAACAAAAGAGTATTTTGAGTCTCAAAAAGGTATTCCAATTATTGATATTAGAACACAGGGCGAATGGTACGAAACAGGAATTTTGAAAGGTTCTCATACGGTTACATTTTTTGATGAGATGGGTCAGTATGATATTGATTGGTTTCTAGAAAGTGTTTTGGAAATTATAGGGGATAAAAAGAATCGATTCCTTTTGATTTGTAGAACTGGGAGTCGAACTGGTCAAATTAGCCAATATCTTGCTCAACAAGGTTTTAATACTATAAATCTTATGGGTGGAATATACCAAGTTCAAAGAGAAAATAGTTACCAAATAGTTCCGTTTCTTGGCTAACTAGAGATTTTAAGGTTAAATCTGATAATAACCTTTCCTATCATCTTTATATTTATAATGACAGCTTTTTTAAAAGTTGATTTTTTGAAAAATATAAACTATAATATTATCTAGGTAGCTTGAACCAAGATATTAAATCAGAAATCAAGAGTAATTTTTATAAAAGGTTTTTTGATGTCAATCAAATTAAAGTTGATAGGTTTAGCCATAATGGCAATTCTACTATCAGCAGTGTTCATAACAGTAGTAGCGATTAGTAGTTTTGATAAGGCTTTAACAAAAAGTCAAGAAGCAAAATTATCAAGTATGATTGAAGATAAATCAGAAATCATACATACCCTTTTCCATAGTTATGGAGAATTAGTTCAATCCTTATCCACAAGTAAAGAAGTAAAAGATTCATTAGTAGATTTTAGTGAGGGTTTTTATAAAATTAAAGATGAATTAGATGTAAATAAGAATAAATTAGAAGCAGACCTGATTGTACATTATGATAGTGAATATTTAAATAAAGTAAATTATAAACTTGAAGGAACTCAAAGACGATTAACTTCTCAATATCTACCTCATAGTTTGAATGGTAAAATGGCTCAAAACTTATTTATTATTGAAAATAAATACCCTATTGGTGAAAAAAATAAAGAAATTATCAATCCAAAATATAAGTTTTTAACTTATATGAAAATGCACGGTATTCATCACCCAACTTTTAATAGTTTTTTAGAGGCATTTGGACTATATGATATTTTTCTTGTAAATATAAAAGGTGATGTTGTTTATACAACTTATAAAGAAAAAGACTTTGCAACAAATTTACGAAGAGATATTTACAAGCTTTCAGCTTTGGGTCGAGCATATTTTGGAGCTTTGAAATCGGAAGAAGGCACTCTATTTTTCGAGGATTTTTCATATTATGAACCGTCATACAATGCAAGTGCCTCTTTTATTTCAGCACCTATTTATATTGATGGTAGAATTGAAGGAGCTCTTGTATTCCAACTTCCTATTGAAAAACTTAATCATGTTCTAGAGACTTCTAGAGATAATGAAGCTTATTTAGTAGGTGCAGATTTAAAACTAAAAACAGAACTAAAATACAGAGACCAAATTCAAGGTTTTCCTGTAATTAAAGAAGCTAATACTGCTATTGGAATCTTTGAAATGGATAATAAATTTATTCAAGAGGCTTTAATTGGCAATAAAGGAACTGGAGTTGCTGAAAACTATGTTGGTATTAATACCGTTACAGCTTATGCTCCTCTAGATATTTTTGGTAACACTTGGGCAATAGTTGGAGATATTCCCGTTGCCGTAGCAACCAAAGAAAAAGACCAAGTTATCAAAGAAATTATGACGGTTAGTTTTATAACTGTTGCATTATCTATTGTGATTCTTTTTACATTTGTTGAAACACTGATGGGAAAACCATTATCTTATATTGTTGCAACAACTCAAGATATTTCTATGGGCGAGGGCGACTTAACTAAAAGGGTAATAGTCTTTAATGAAAAAGATGAGTTCGGAGATGTCAGTGTAAATATGAATAAATTCATTACCAGAATCCAAGGTCTCATAAACTCTGTTAAAGATTTGGGCGACGAAAATAATTCCGTTTCTGAAAAAATATCTCAAGTGTCAAGTTCTATTTCTGAAAGAATTAAAGCTGAAAATGAAACTCTCTCTCTTATTTCTAATACTGGAAAAACTATTAGTTCTGACTTACGGGATACCGCAACAAATATTAAAGAAACTAAAGAAATTATTGTAGATTCAAATCAGATTCTCAATGAAGCAAAAAGTGAAATTAATAATCTTGCTAGAAAAGTTGGTGTTGCATCTGAAAACCAAAAAAATCTTTCTAGCAAATTAGCTACCCTTTCTGAACATGCTGAAAAAATTAAAGATGTTCTTTATGTTATCGATGACATCGCCGACCAAACAAATCTTTTAGCCCTAAATGCTGCAATCGAAGCTGCCCGAGCTGGTGAATTTGGCAAAGGTTTTGCAGTCGTTGCTTTTGAAGTCACAAAATTAGCTGATAAAACTCAAGAAAGTTTAGCTGATGTAAATAAAATTGTTACTGTCGTTCTTGATGAAATGAAAGATGCTGTAAAACTTATGAGTAAAAGTGCCGCAAGTATTAGCGAACTCTCTATTGTTTCATCTGATGCAAGTCGTCGAATTACTGATACTTCAGAAAATATTGATGAATCTGTTTCTATCATCGAACAAACGGTGATTAGTGCAATAAGTGCTTCCACCAAAACTAGCGATATTATCGAGAAAATTCAACAAATTACTAAACTTTCAAATGAAAATATGGTTAATGTAATTGAACTTTCAGACACTTCCGCAGAACTTCATAAAAGTGGAGAAGAGCTTACAAAAGCCCTTAGTCATTACAGAAGTTAAAACTCTAAAGTAGATCTCCGTATTAAGTACGAAGATGACGGGCTGTTGTCATTATCGGGTTTGACCCGATAATCTCTATTTATTTAGTCAGCCCTAACTTTTTTTATAAATTCTCTTTCATCTTCAGGCTTAACCCGAAGAGCTACTTAATTTTCCCCTAACCTAAAATACTAATTAAAATTAAAGAATTAAATTCAATGAAATTTACAGAACTTGCAATTATCGGTGCGACAGCATCAGGAAAAACTGAATTGGCTTTACAAAAAGCACAAGATACAAATAGCTATATTCTTTCAATCGATTCTTTAAGTGTTTATAAAGAGATTGATATTGTCTCAGCAAAACCAAGTAAATTAGAACTTGCTCAAATTAAGCATTTTGGAATTAATGAAATTTTGCCAAATGAGAAATTTGATGTTACGATTTTTATCGATTTGTATAAAAGAGCAAAAGCGGAAGCGATTCAGAATGGCAAAAATCTAATAATAGTTGGAGGTACAAGTTTTTATCTAAAAACTCTTTTAACAGGTATTTCTCACTTACCTAAAATATCAGATAAAACAACTCAAAGAGTTTCTGAACTATTAAATGACCTGCCAACCGCTTATAATTTTTTGGAATCTAGAGATTTAGTATATTCTAGAAAAGTCAAATCAAATGATAAATATAGAGTAGAAAAAGCTCTCAATATTTTAATTGAAACTGGTCAAACTCCTACGGCTTGGTTTAAAGTAAATCCTCCAAAACCAATTATTTCAAACTTAGAGATTTTGAATATTAAAATTGAAAGAGAAACACTTCTCAAAAAAATTGAGAAACGAACAAAATATATGCTAGAAAATGGTTTAGTTGATGAGGTCAAAACCCTTCTGTCAAAATATGGAACAAATCTACAACCAATAAAAGCTATTGGAATTCGTGAAACTATTGAATATTTAAATAATGAAATTGATGAAAATCAACTCTCTAATCTAATTTCAATTCACACTCGCCAACTTGCTAAACGACAAACTACTTTTAATCGAACTCAATTCTAGAGGATAAAACAGCAAATATACAAGAAAATAGCCTTGAACCTTAAGGCATTTAATATATTTTTTATAAAAATAGAAGTCCGATTCTAGCGACATCTATTTTTATAAAGTGCTAAATCGCCCCATAGGAGAGACACTAAAATATCAGTGGTTTGTAACTAAAATCAGTTCATTTCTTAAAAAAATAATTTAGTTGTAAAATCCTCCAAATAAAATATTTAATAACGGATAAGAACAGCTTTTCTGTAAAATATCGTAATTTTGATAGAAATACTCACTTTTTATAAATAAAACTTATCAAAAAACAAAATGGAAACCTTAAAGTAGGTGATTTATTTTCGTAGATAACTTCAGAAATTACAGAAATTTCACTTTTAAACTTAAAAATATTACTGTATTTTCAAAAGGTCGATTCTACCAACCTTGCAAAAAACAGATGTCTACTTTTGCTCTATGGTGGAGACTTTAAAAAAGCACCGATTTCAGACCTATTCTTAAAGATGTAATCTAATTATAAATTAAATTTTCTTTTCTAAAAATCCAGAAATTTTAAAATTAGTTAAATTGTGATAATGGAATATATCGGGTCAAGCCCGACAATGACAATAGCCAGTCATCTTCGTGCTTGATATGGAGAGAGCTACTTTATTAAATTTTTTATAGCTTCACCACACATTGCTAAACCGAAAGCTCCAGTGACACCGACGAAACTTCCTCCATCATTTCCAACTCTTTCAGCCGAACTAAAAATAACAGTGTAATCTTTTGAGAATTTATTTCGGCGGAGAGCTTTTCTGATAGATTTAGCAAAAGGGTCATTTTCAGTTTCCCAAATTGAGCAAACTTTTATTTTTGTAGAATCTATTTGATTTGCTGAACCTAAAGAACTTATCAATTTTTCAGATACTTTTTTAGCTAAAAACATTTTTGCCAAAGAGCTATCAATTGCATCAAGAACTAAATCAAAATCTGAAAAATCAAAATTTTCAATCCAAACCTCATCGACTTTCGCCGAAATAGTTTTTATATTTGGGTAGAGCTTTTGTAAAGATGAGGTTTTTTCTTTTCCAATATTTCCATCGCTACCAATTTGTCTATTTAGATTTGTTTCGTCATAAATATCAAAATCTACAATGGTAATATTTTGTAATCCTGTTCGGTAAAGACAATCGAGGGCAAAGCTACCAACTCCGCCAACTCCCAAAAGAAGAATTCTTGTATTTTGAAATGTTTCAAAATTTTCCCCAAAAAGAAGTTTTGTTCTGTCAAATCTAGTCAAATTGTTTAAGAAATTTTTTGATATTTTTTGAAGCTTGTTTGATTCGATTTTTATTTTCAATTAAAGCGATTCTCACATATTCGTCGCCATATTCTCCAAAACCAATTCCTGGACTAACAGCAACTTGAGCCTCCATCAATAATCTTTTACTAAATTCTAAACTTCCGAGATGTCGAACTTTTTCAGGAATCCTAGCCCACACAAACATTGTAGCTTTTGGAGTATCCATCTTCCAACCTGCCCGACCAAAACTCTTAATTAAAAAATCCCGTCGTTGTTTATATTTTTCAGTAATATCTGAAACACAAGTTTGGTCACCATTTAAAGCAACCGTAGCTGCGACTTGAATTGGAGTGAACATTCCATAATCGACCCAACTTTTGATTTTTTCCAAAGCTCCGATAAGTTTTCGATTTCCTACCAAAAAGCCAACTCGCCACCCAGCCATATTGTAGCTTTTAGAAAGTGTGAAACTTTCAACTGCCACATCTTTTGCACCTTTTACAGATAAAATTGAGGGAGTTTTATAACCGTCAAAAGTCAAATCTGCATAGGCAATATCGCTAATAATATAGAATCTCTCTTTTTTCGCTAAATCGACTAATTTTTCGTAGAACTTTTGTGTAACGGTAACGGTGGTTGGATTGTGTGGAAAATTTACAATTACATATTTTGGTTTTGGAACTGACTCTTTTATTGACGATTTTAAATCTGTAAAAAACTTATCTTCATTCAGTTCAAAATCTGAATTGAATTTTATTTCCATTTTTCGGACAGCTCCACCTGCTAAAGTAAAAGCATAAGTGTGAATTGGATAGGTTGGTTCAGGAACAATCGCAACATCGCCAATATTTGTAATTGCTTCGACTAAATGTGTATAGCCCTCTTTTGAACCCATTGTCGCAACCGCTTCCCCGTTCGGGTCAATCTCAACTCCATATCTTCTTTTATACCAATCTGAAATAGCTAAGCGAAGTTTGAAAATCCCTTTGCTTGTAGAATATCCGTGATTGCCTTTTTTCAATGTGGCTTCAATTAATTTCTCTTGAATATGCTTTGGGGTGTCGCCGTCGGGATTGCCCATACTAAAATCGATAACATCTTTACCTTCGTGTCTTTCACTCATTTTAATATCATTCACAACTGCAAAAACATATTTTGGTAATCTATTTATTTTCTCAAACTGAAACTCATCAAACATTTTTTAAAATCCTGTTTTTATATAATTATATCAAGTTACTTATTCATTCTTTAAAGTTTGAACTAAATCAATTTTCTTAGCTCGAGAAGCTGGGTAAAGTGCAGAAAGAATTACAATTATAAAAGCTCCAAACACAATCGAAAAAAGGTCAATATTACTTAATTCTAAAGGTAGGTTTGAAGTTCCGTAAATATCAGCGGGAAGAGAAATAATATTGAAATTCTCTAAAATAAATAGAGTTACCGAACCTAGAAATAACCCAGATAAAACTCCACTAATTCCGATAACAATTCCTAGAAATAGAAAAATATTCTTAATTTCAGTTTGAGTTGCTCCCATTGAAATTAATAGAGCTATCTCACTTCTACGATTCATAACAGTCATTAAAAGCGAACTAATAATATTTACAGATGCAATTAATATTATTAACATTAAAACAATAAAAAGAGCTTTCTTTTCCATTGCCAAGGCTGAAAACAGATTACCATTTTGTTCCCACCACCCAATTATTTTATAATTTTCAGGCAGGATTTTAGCAATTTCTTTCATATCATTTTGTGGGTTTGGAGTTGAGATATGGATTCCGTGATATTGACCACTTTTTAATCCTAATACTTTTTGAACAGATTCCAAAGTTGCATAATGATAAGTTTCATCATAAGAGTTCAACCCTGACTTAAAAGTTGCCACAGCTTTAAATCTTTTTATTTTTGGAGTTGAAATTAATCCTGACGGATTTAGGTCGGTGAAAATATAGGTGATTTTAGTATTTAAAGAGAAAAAAAGATTTTCCTGAAATCTGCTACCTACAATTATTTGAAATTTTTTAATAGTCTTATTTTTATCTAGTGAATTCTCAATAACTTTATTTAGTCGTCGCTCATTTGCAAAATCTACTCCAAATAAAAATCCGCCTCTCATTTCGTTTTGGTATTTAGCAATTACACTTGTTACAAGATATGGGCTGAAAATATATTCAGGGAATTTTTTCTCAACAACTTGCAAAACCTCATCGCCTACAAATTTTGAATCTACCGAAATGATAGTTAAGGGATAATTCATAATTGACAATTTTCTTTGTAACTCTTTATCAAAACCATTCATAATTGACATCGCCACAATTAACACCATAACCCCGAGGGCGATTCCCAAAAAGGCTAATCCTGCTGATAAACTAATAAATGGTTGCTCTCTATCAAATCTTAAATATCTTTTTACAAAAAAACCTACTAAATTTTTATCCATTTTTCCTACTTTTTAATATTTTTAATATTGTAACTTTTTTATATATTTATTTTGTATTAATTTTTGGATTGATTAACTCTGATGATTATGAGATTTTACTATAACTAATAATAAAATTATAATTTACAATTATTTAAAAACTGATTTCGTAAAAAGAGATAACTTAGCATTATAAGTATGTTTTGATTTAAGAATCTTTGTTTTTCTTTAAACTTTTTTTTGCTACAATTCCCACGAATTCATCTTAAAAGGAAAGGATTGAAATTGATGAATAAATTTCTTTCATTAATTTTTATTGCAACTTCACTATCTTTTGCGACAGCAGATGGTTACAAGAATAATGATATTCTTATTTCTCCTGAAGAAGCTGTAAAGCTAATTGGGAAACCAAATGTTATGTTCGTATCTGGAGATAGCGAAGATGTATATAAGTTAGGGCACATTAAAGGCTCTGTTGAGATGTATGCTCACCATTTACACCACTCTGACGGAATGGGCAATATGCATTGCGATCCATTATTCAGATGTGTTGATGATGCAGAGGCATATATCGGTTCAAAAGGTATCGACAATGATACTATGGTTATTGCATATGACGACTACAAAGGTCCAAATGCAACTGGTGTTTATCACTTCTTCTATTCTTACGGTCATAAGAATGTAAAAATTCTTAATGGTGGTAGAAATGCAATTACTGAACTTGATCCAAATAAAGCGGTTTATGATAAAGCCCGAAAAACTTGGAAAAAAGCTAAGAAAGTTGCTAAAAAGCTGAAAAAGAAACTTAGAAAAGCTAAGAAATCTTTAAAAGCTGGTGAAACTTCTGAAGAAGAATATGCTGAACTTAAAACTCAACAAGCAGAAGCTAAAGCTTTTTCAAAAGAGTTAAAAGTTAAAGTTGATGAGGTTGCTGAAACTTTATTAGTTGTTAAAGGTGAATTGGAAGTTGAACCAAAAACTTTCCATATTGACCCTGCAAAAATTGATATTAGTTATGTAGCTACTGTTCAAGATATGTTACATGCAGTAAAAGATATTCAAGAGAAAGGTGATTCTTCAAAATACAGAATTGTTGATGCAAGAAGTATG
>Ga0256826_1000926_pt1 | contig 18242 bp, 17 predicted proteins | sample CV79metaG_FD_185975 | JGI IMG/M metagenome (GOLD analysis project Ga0256826, IMG submission 185975) | Hydrothermal vent microbial communities from East Pacific Rise, Pacific Ocean - CV79 | ecosystem: Environmental > Aquatic > Marine > Hydrothermal vents | place: Pacific Ocean: East Pacific Rise...
TATATATCTTAAAAAGAGCATAGGAGATAGAATTGAAAAGAGTAGTAGTTACTGGCTTAGGAATGATTAACAGTGTTGGACAGGATAAAGAGAGTTCATTCTCTGCCATTTTAAATGGAGAATGTGGTATTAAAAAGATTGAACTGTTTGATGCTGAGAAATTTTCTGTAAAAATTGCAGGAGAGATTGTTGGTTTTGATGCAAGTACAGTAATGGATGCTAAAGAGGTTAAAAAAGCAGACAGATTTATTCATCTTGGAATCAAAGCTACGGCAGAGGCGATGAGCGATGCCAACTTTGGAGATGATATAGATATGGAGCGTTTTGGTATCTCTTCTGCATCTGGAATTGGTGGATTACCCAATATTGAGAAGAACTCTGTAATTTGTGAAAAAAGAGGACCAAGAAGAATATCTCCTTTCTTTATTCCTTCTTCTTTAGTTAATATGTTGGGTGGATTTATTTCGATTGCACATAAAATTAAAGGACCAAATCTATCGTGTGTAACTGCTTGTGCAGCAGGAACACATGCCATTGCAGAGGCAACAAAAACAATCATGCTTGATGGTGCTGATAGAATGTTGGTTGTTGGAGCAGAATCAGCAATCTGTGGTGCTGGTATTGGTGGATTTGCTGCTATGAAAGCATTAAGTACCAATAATGATAATCCCAAAGAATCATCACGACCATTTGATGCTGATAGAAATGGTTTTGTTATGGGTGAAGGTGCAGCTGCTCTTGTTTTAGAAGATTATGATTTAGCTGTAGCTCGTGGAGCAAAAATTTATGGTGAAGTGGTAGGATTTGGAGAGAGTGGAGATGCGAATCACATTACAACACCTGTTGTTGATGGTCCTCTTCGTGCTATGAAAGCGGCGATGCGAATGGCAGGAAACCCAAAGGTTGATTATATTAATGCACATGGTACATCGACTCCTGCAAATGATAAGAATGAGACAGCTGCAGTCAAAGAACTCTTTGGTGGGGCTGACAAATCTCCTCCTATGAGTTCAATCAAGGGTCAAATTGGTCACTGTTTAGGGGCTGCAGGTGCAATTGAAGCCGTTGTTTGTTTGATGGCAATGCGTGATGGTAAACTTCCTCCAACAATTAATTATACAACTCCTGATGAGAACTGTGATTTAGATTATGTCGCTGATGGTGTTCGTGATGCAGAACTTAATGTGGTTATGAGTAACTCTTTTGGGTTTGGTGGAACAAATGGAGTTGTAATCTTCAAGAAGATATAAGGATTTTGTGTGGCAACTTATTTAGAGTTTGAAAAAAAGATAGAACAAATACAACAAGACATAGATTCAGCTCGTGCAAAAAACGATGAATATGCCTTAGAGAGTTTTGAAAAAGATTTGGATAAAGAGGTTTCAAAAACAATGAAAGCTCTTAGTGATTATCAAAAATTACAATTGGCACGTCATCCAGATAGACCTTATGCTTTGGACTATATTCGTTTTATGATGGACAATCCTTATGAAATTCATGGAGATCGAGCATTTCGTGATGATCCTGCAATTTTATGTTATATGGGCTATATTGGTGGACAAAAGACCATGCTTATTGGGGAACAAAAAGGGCGTGGTACAAAACACAAGCTCAAAAGAAACTTTGGTATGCCAAATCCTGAAGGCTATAGAAAAGCATTACGTGCTGTGAAGCTTGCAGAGAAGTTTAATATTCCTGTATTGATGTTGATAGACACTCCGGGTGCTTATCCTGGATTAGGTGCTGAAGAGCGTGGACAGAGTGAAGCAATTGCTAAAAACCTTTTTGAATTTACCAATGTAAAAGTACCAATGATTTCTGTAGTTATAGGAGAAGGTGGTTCAGGTGGTGCATTGGCAATTGGTGTTGCCGATAAATTGGCAATGATGCGTTACTCGGTGTTTGCTGTTATCTCTCCAGAGGGATGTGCTGCTATTTTGTGGAATGACCCTAAAAAAGTAGAGCAAGCTGCAAAAGCATTAAAAATTACACCTGATGATTTACATGCTCACGGGTTAGTTGACGATATTTTAGATGAACCATTAATTGGTGCTCATCGAGATAAAAAACTAGCAGCTGAAGTGGTTAAAAAATATTTTTTAGAAAACGTTTCTGCATTAAAGGAGTTAACTACCGAAGAGATGTTGGATAAACGTTATGAACGTTTAACGGCAGTGGGTGCTTTTAGCGAAGAGTAGTAGTTTTATAAAAAATATTGATTCAAATCAAGCATTAATATAAAAACATAATGTTATTATGCTTTATAAAAAAAACTTATAAAGGAATATTGATGAAGAAAATTTTACTTCTATCTGCTTTGGCAGGTAGCTTACTTTTTGCAGAGGGGGCTTTAAATAAAAGTCAAATGAAAACAATGCAAACATTAGAAAAGGCTATGGGAACAGTACAAAAAGGTTTTTTATATAACAATGAAAATGTTATTAAAACTGGAGTGAAAGATATTAAATCGACGCTTATGGATGTTCTTGAATTTGAAATTAAAGTTGATCCCAAAGACCAAGGTAAAGATTTTAATGCTAAAGCCTATGTTGCTACGGAAGTAACAGCAATTGGAAAGTTAGTTACAGAGGTTGACAAACTTTATTCTGAAGGTAAAAAAGATGAAGCTTTAGCAACATACTCTAAGACATTAAGCCGTTGTATTGTGTGTCATAAAATTATTCGTAAGTGGTAATTCTATAAAAATAAAGGGTTGTGTCTCAACCCTTTATTAATTTAGCCACCAAATTCTTAACTTTTTTCCTTTTATCTTTCCATTCTTTAACCCTGCAAATGCTTTTTTGATAACTGATTTCTCAATAGCCACATAAGAGTGGGTAGCATACACATTAATTTTGCCTATATATTTGTTTTCTATTCCTATGTCTTTACAGAGTGTGCCTAAAATATCTCCTGCACGAATTTTTTTCTTTTTTCCTCCATCAATACAAATGGTAGCTACCGAACTTTGAAGATAAAAGTTTTTATTTGGACGTAAATCGTTAATGGTTGTGCTTTGAAGCTTAGGTTTTATTTCAGAAAGTTTTCGTAGACCATACTCATCGCATAAAGAGACGGCTAAGCCACTTTTATTGGCTCTTCCTGTTCTTCCTATACGGTGGGTATAGTCTTCACTTTTCATAGGTACATCGTAGTTAATGACAATATCGACATCTTTAATGTCCAAGCCTCGTGCAGCTAAATCCGTGGCCACTAAAACAGGCAGTGAGCCATTGGCAAATTGTAGTAGCATCTCTTGACGCTCATACTGTTCTAAATCTCCATTAAGTGTGGCAACATCAAAACCTTTTTCATCAAGCATCGTAGAGACCTCAACGGTTTTGGCTTTGGTATTACAAAAGACAATAGCTAAGGATGGCTGAAAGTGTTGAAGCGTTGTAATCAGTGCTTTATCTTTATTTTCAACCGAGTATACATGCTCTTTTATATCAATTTTCTCTTGTTCACTTTCAATTTTAATCTCTATCGGATTTTTCAAAATTACTTTGGTTAACTTATCAATATTTTCAGGGTAGGTTGCTGAAAAGAGTAGGCTCTGTCGCTGTTTTGGAAGATTTGAAACCAGTTTCAAAATATCATCAGCAAAACCCATATCGAGCATTCTGTCTGCTTCATCCAGAATAAGGGTTTTTATCTGCCCCAAGTGAATGGTCTCGCGAGAGAAATGGTCAAGCAGTCTACCAGGTGTTCCAACAATAATATCTGCTCCTTTTTCTAATGAAGCAACTTGTTTGGTTAATGAAGTTCCCCCATAAAGGGTAATGATTTTTACATCTTTTTTATACTGTGCCAGTTTTCGACACTCTCCTGCAATCTGTTCCGAGAGTTCACGGGTAGGGGCAATAATAATTGCTTGTGGAAAATGTTCCTCTTCATCAAGTTTTAAAATAAGGGGTAGAGCAAAGCCCAAGGTTTTACCTGAACCTGTTTTTGCTTTAGCAATAATGTCTTTTCCTTGGATAATAAGGGGAATGGCTTTCTCTTGAATGGGCGTAGGATGGGTGTAGCCCAAGTTGGTTAAATTGGTCAATACCTCAGAAGGTAAAGATAAGTCTTTGAATGAAATCACGGGAACTCTTTAATGTAGAAGATTTTCCGTAATTATAGCAAATTTTAAAAAAAGTTTTGTATTTTACGCTCTTGATAGAGGAGAGGAAGTGTCAATGCATTGACTGCAACAATATACGTTGTTCCAATAGTAATAATTTTTTCAATCGTTGCATTTATACTTGCTTCATAAATATACGAATGAGGTAGAGCAAAAGCAATGGCTGTCATATTAATCCAAATAGAGATTACGGTTAAAAGAGAGGTCAATAAAAAGGTTGCTATTTTTGTGACCATATAAGGATAGACATAATTGACAAAAGGGTAAACCAAAATTAATGTACCTGTAAAGGAGATAATATTGGCAAAAAGAACCCAGTTAATATTTGCATCGGATATAACCCAAAATAGAGGGGTCATAAGGAGGGTTAAAGCGATACTTATGAAGGCTGTTTTATAGTATGAAACAGTTAAAACTTTATTTATACTTATTTTCAAAATTATATTCCATATTTAATTATTTTTTAATAATTAGATTATAGTATAAAAAAGGTATAGAAAAGTTAAAATTAACTCTCTAATTTAAATAAACTTAAAATTTAAATTAATTTTAAGTTTATAATTAAGAGGAAGATGTTTTTTTTATGTTCGATACTCTGCATTAATCTTGACGTATTCATACGATAAATCACAACCATAAGAGGTGTACTTTCCATCTCCTAAACCAAGGTCACAAGTGACTTTAAAACTGGAGTTTTTCATGACCTTATAGGCTTTCTCTTCACGTTCTTTATCTAGCTCTCTCTGTTCATTAGAGTATATAAGTAGATTGTCATAATAAATGGTTAATGTTGTGTCATCACACTCAACCCCACTTGCACCAACGGTTGAAGCAATTCGTCCCCAGTTTGGGTCTTCTCCAAATAGAGCCGTTTTTACAAGCAGAGAGTTCGATAATGCAATTGAAGCTGTTCGTGCCTCTTCATTACTTTTTGCCCCTTTTACTTCAAAGGCTACGAGTTTATTTGAACCCTCTCCATCTTTAAGAATCATCATGGCAAGTTCAAAGGTTATTTTATTCAGTGCTTCTCTAAAGGCTTCTTTATTATAGGCTCCAGATACTTTATTGGCTAAGAGCATAATGGTATCATTCGTAGAGGTATCACCATCAACGGAGATACGATTAAATGAACCCTCGGTTGCCTCACTCAATAGCTCTTCCATATCGGATTTTGGGATGTCTGCATCGGTGGTAATAAAACAGAGCATGGTTGCCATCGCAGGGTTAATCATTCCTGCACCTTTACAGATTGCACCTAGTGTAAAGGCACTTCCATCGTCCATCTCGATTCTAAAACACAACTCTTTTTTAAATGAATCTGTTGTCATAATAGAACGAGCTGTTTTGTCTGAATGTTTAGCATTATAATCAAATTTATCAAATGCAGAAGTGATTTTTTCTTGATTGAGACGATAGCCAATAACCCCTGTAGAGGACATGATTGGATTTTCTAAAACATGAAATTTATCCAATTCGTTAAAAATAGCCTCAATGTCTTTAACCCCTTGTTCCCCTGTCATGGCATTGGCATTTTTAGCATTCATCAAGATAAAGTTGGTTTTGAAATCTTTTGGGTATTTCTGATAGTGCTTTATGGGTGCTGCTTGAAAGGTATTGCTTGTAAATCGTGCCGTAATATCACAAGGCACTTTTGAACGTATAAAGGCAACATCGCCATCTATATCTGAACTTCCTGAATTGGCAGGATTGGTTTTCATTCCTACATTAACGCCATCGCTGTAAAAGCCTTGAACATTGTCAAGACCACCTTTTAGTGAAAATAGATTAAACATGGTTCATCTCCTCGGGTTTTACCGTTTTTCTAATAATTTTTTTAGCTTTTTTAATCCCTTCACTCGGTCCAATGAGTAAAAGTTTAGCTCCTGCTGTGATGATGGTATGTCCTTTTGGCATAGGAATAAAATGACCATCTTTGTTCCGAATTCCAATAATGGTCACATTGGCAACTTCTCTAAAACTTGCTTCTTTAATGCGTTTTAGAGTGAGCCATGACGTTTTGGTAATTCGAGCCTCTTCCATATCCAGAGGGGTATCTTGTTTATAGAGAAACTCTTGCAATAAATTTTCCATATCTGGACGTATCGCCATTGCATTGATACGTTGAGCCATAATATTGGTTGGGGTTACTACTTTATCTGCCCCAAGTTTCAAAAGCTTCTGTTCATCTGAAATGGTGGGTGCATTTGAGATAATAAGAAAAGGTCGTCGCCTATGAATTTCATCCTCATAAAGACGCATCGAGGCAATGGTTGCAATGTTATCAGCAATGTTGTCAGCAAGTGTAATAATACCTTTAGCAGAAGATAAATGTGATTTTAAAATAGCCTCTTCGGTATGAGGTTCTGCTTGTACATAATAGGGGTACTTGTATTTGACTGCCAACTCTGCAATATTTTCATGGGGATCAATAACCACAAAAGGAATATGACTTTCACGTAACTGTCGGCTCACTTGAATGGTAAACTCATTGTGATAACAGATAACAAAATGCTGTTTTAATCGTGCAATATCGTAAAGCATGTTTCTCTCCTTTATAACTTTTTGTAACTCTCCTCGATTTAAGACATCGACGATTAGACCAATAGCCACGGAAAAGACTAAAAATCCAAAAATAATAAGACAGATAGTAAATATACGTCCCAAATCTGAAATGGGTGCAATCTCTCCAAATCCAACAGTAGTAAATGTAATGCCTGTTTGATAAAGGGCATCAAGTAGCTCCATATCGTCAATAATAATGTACCCAAATGTACCAAACATCATGGTCAGAATTGTTAAAATAAGTGGAAGTCTAAAAGGTGCTAGAAGAACATATAACTCATCACTTAGAGTTATATGTGGGGTAGGCTTTTCTCGCCAGTTGAGAAGTCTTTTGATTCTATTTTGTTTTGCCAAAATAGTTGTCTAAAAGGTGTAAGGACTACGCCTCAGTAGTTTCAGCTGTTGCTTCTGCTGCTTTTTTCTTCATTGTTCTCAAAGTTGATGCCGCAACTTTAATTTTCTTAGTTGTTCCATCTTCTAAAGTAATTTTTACTGAACGTAAGTTTGGAAGTTGTCTTCTTTTTGTCTTGTTGTTTGCATGAGATACATTGTTTCCAACCAATGGACCTTTTCCTGTTACATCACATCTTCTTGCCATAGTAATACCTTTGTAATAATTTTCATTATTTAATAGAATATTTTTAGAACACTAAATTTTCTTGTTAAAATATAGATTCTAAAAAAAGTTTTGCAATTATAGACAAAAAATTCTTAAGAGCAACCAAATTGGCTTATCTTTTTCTCATTATCAAATAGATAAAAAAAGGTCCACCTAAAAAAGCAGTAATAATTCCAATAGGAATATCCGAAGATGCTCCAAGATTTCGAGCAATTAAATCAGAAATAACCAAAAAGAATCCACCGTAAAAAAAGATAGGAACAATAAGCTGTTCAGCAGATTGTTTATAAATACTTTTCATAATATGGGGAATAATCAAGCCCACAAATCCAATAGGACCTGTGAGACTCACACAAACCCCCACGGCAACAGATACGGTTATGAGTAAAATCGTATTCACTTTTTTGACCTCTACCCCTTTTAGATAGGCATAATCATTTGAAGTAAGCAGAAGCTTTAACTCTTTTTTATACCAAAGCGACATAAAAAGCAGTGTCAAGGAAGTCAAAACAAGAGGAAGTGTCTGACTCAACCCTACCACATCTACCGAACCCATGGTAAAACGAATAATCTCAAAACTCTGTGACTCATCACTAAGATAAAAGAGAATCATCAACGAAGCATTATAAAAAAATGCCAAAGCAATCCCCACCAAAAGCAGAGCATTGGTCTCATACGATTTTAGCCGAAGCGTTAACATAAACAGAATAAATACCGTCAATAACGCTCCTAAAAATCCAAATAAGGAAAGCAGAGAAGTAAATCCAAACACAATAGCAACAGCCACTCCAAGCGTGCTTCCACTAGCCACCCCAAGAGTGTAGGGTGTAGACATAGGGTTTTTAAATAATGACTGAAAAATCAATCCCCCCAAAGCCAAAATAGCTCCTGCAAAAAAAGCCAACAGAACCCGAGGAAGCCGAATATCCCAAAAAAGTTTATAATCAATGGTTGTTGGATTGTCTAGGTTATAGAGTTCTATGGGGATTTGTCCGTAAAATGGAGCTAATAGGATGATGGTTAGGGATATTAGGTAGAGTAGGGGTTTCATGATTATTTATTCTTCTCTTTTCAAAAATTCATTTATATCTATTTTATTCATAATTTTTATTTTACTACTCTTATTTCATTTAATATAATGATGGATGACTATTTCTTCCCAATAAAAACCCTTTAGAGTCTTCTAACTTTCGACGATTATCTTCAAAAATATTATTAGGTTCTGTATTTTCAAAGAAGATAACTTGTCGTTGATTTATAACAGAATTTTCAAATGCCAGATAACTATAGAAATTATAAGCTAAATCCACACTATCATTCTTTATTTCATAAGCATTAAAAGGAGAATCAATCATCATAAAACCAATTTCAGACTCTAATTCATATAAATATTCTAAAATAGCTACAAGAAAAGAAGTATAAATAATAGCTCGATACCCTTGTCCATAAAGTTCTCTATTATCTCCATTGACAGTAAAGTCCAATTTTTCTTCTAAAAATTCCACAGATGTAATCTTTTCAAAGTTAATTTTAGTAAGAATATTTAGCATAGTTTGAGTAATTGATTTTAGATTTGATGTAGTTATATGGGGATAAGTTATTGTTTTATTTTCTTCGTTTGAATCTTTAATATTCTTATTAAGAGCTGTAATTCGTTTTATTTTTTTATCTTTTGTATTTTCTAAACTATCAATTTGAAAAAGTTTTTCTAATAACTCTTTTTCCTCAATAAGTAGTCTATCTAATTTATCTTCTAAGTCTTTTTGTTCACTATTCTCTTTATCCATATTTAAAAAAATATGTTCTATTTGTGAATGGGATATAATCTTTTGAAATGTAGCCATACCTATAGATTGATTACAAAGAGGACAAAGTAATTTCTCTTCATATTTTTTAATAATACGCTCTTTAATAAGCTTTAATTTTTTCTGTTTTGAAGCAATTTTATTGTGTATATCTTTTAGTCGTGTTTTTATTTCAAACAGACCTTGACTTTTTAATTCTTGTATTTGTTTATCTATATCTACAATATCTTCTTCTAAAATATTTATTTGGGCTTTCTCTTTATCAAAATTAGATTTTGGAGTTTTTGATTTAATTTTACTATCATCTTTTTGAGTAATTAAAAATTTAAAACTATTCTTATCTTTAATTGTTTCTCCCATTATATGAGATTTTTTTACAAGAATAGAATCTTCATCAATCATAAAATATTTTTTTAACTTTTCAAAATTTAAATCTCCAATTTTTCCATTATTATCTACTCTAATATCTTTATCTTCCATATTTGTTATTTTTAATAAAAAAGCTAAAATAGATGTTTTATTGTCTTTAAAAACTTTTTTTCCTTCTAAGGAAAAAGAATCTCCTCTTAATTCTCGTTTTAAAATATATGTTTCCCCTGTATATGTCTCTATATCTAATTGACAAATAATATAATCTTTGGATTCTTTAATTGCTTTAGGTTTTTCTTCTCCACCTAACATATAATCTATACACTGATACATAAAAGTTTTTCCTATATTAGAACCTCCATATACAATATTTAAACCTTTTTCAAACCCTATTTTTGAAGGCTTAACATTTTCATCATTATGGTTATCTAATTCTAATTTTGTAATAAAAAATCCACTCATCATCATCCCTTTTTTTTTGAATACATTATATATCAAACAATATCAGAGTTTTATATTTTTACTCTAAAACAAAGAAAAAAATGATAGAAAGAGTTTATTAAGCCTTTCAGCAGAGATATGATTTTATGCAGGTTTGGTTTTGTGCTGTATTGGAAAATACACAATGCCAATGATTTAAGGAAAATTTAAATTCTGTAGAGTCGATTTATCGACCATAGATGGGAATAAATGCTTGTTTGATGGTCGGTAAAGCGACCCTACGCGATAAATTTAGAACATAAATTTTTTGAAAAAGGTTAGAAAGCAGAGAAAAGGCATCAGATTTGGCAAGGATTATAAGAGCTGTCGTATCGCTAATAACAATATCGTACTTTTGTAAAAGCTCCATTGTCTCTTCTTTTGAAAGATTTAAAATAGTAGCCACTTGACCAAGTGAGAGTTCTCCTCTATCATATGCTTTTAGTAGATTATATTCTTGTGTTTCTAATTTGGCTTTTGTTTGAAAAAGTTCTTTTATTGCTTCTACAAATTTACTTGTATCGTTATAAAAATTTGTTTTAAATAGGGTTGTTATAAAAGGGTCTTGTATCTGTATGGTCATAAGGAAACTCCTTTTTTTATTTATTATAGCAGAAAAATATTATTGAACTATTTTGTAAAAATATAAACTGATTTAACTTGAAAATCATACTTTATCAGGAATACATTCCATACTATTACCATTTATATGGAATGTATTCCTTTTTAACTTAATAGTAACCACTCCAAAATATTTAAAATTTCTATTTCAATACCATCTATTACTTCTATAGAACTCTCATCCATCGTAATTAACCAAAGCTTTGTCTCTTTTGTATATTTTAGCTCAACCGAAGCTTTAGCCAAGGCTCTTAGCTCTCGTTTTTTGGTTTTTTCATCTTTGAGTGTTTGACTTACTTGAATTAAATGGGTTATTTTTTCTTTCTGTTTAACCAAAAAATCAACTTCGTAATCTTGTTTTGTTTTGAAGTAGTAGAGTTCATAAAACTCTCTTTTTAGTTCTAGGTAGACAATATTTTCAAGTAAATCGCCAATGCGTCTGCCTACTTCAAAGGAGACTCTTTTCGAGAGACCTGTATCTATGGAGTAGACTTTTCTAGGGTTGGTAAATTGTTTTTGTAGTGACCAATCAAAAAGAGGAATGGTTTGAATCATGTAGGTATTTTCTAAATACTCAAAATAACGATTTGCCAAATCAAAAGAGACACCTAGTTTTTTTCGTATTTTTGAAACGGACATGGGATTAGCAATAGAAGAGAGCAAGAGTATCGAGAGTTGTTCTAAACTTCTGAAACTATCCAGTTGGTATCTTGCCACAATATCTCGTAATAAAATAGAGTCAAAATAGCTTTTTAATTCAGCCTCTTTTAGTGAAGTATCTTTGGTTAATACAACTTGGGGAAAGCCACCATAGCTCATGAATTCTTCAAAATACTTCTCTAATATTAACTTTTGGCTTACTAAACCGTATGGTGTAATTGTTTCAATATTTTTGAAACGTAAGAACTCTTTAAAGCTTAATGGGGAAACATAAACTCCCAAGTAACGACCACTCAAAGATGAGCCTATTTCTCTACTTAATAGTTTAGAGTTCGAACCTGTAGCAAAAAGATGACTCTGTTTTAACTCATACTCTTTTAAAAGCCATTTTTCAAAATGCTCAATATTTTGAACTTCATCTAAAAAAATATAAGGTTTTTGGGTAGGAGCAAGATAGTAAAGATATGCCTCTTTGATTTCTTGAAGTAAATCCAACGAGAGATAAGAAGCAAAACGTGGGTCTTCAAGGTTAACAAATAAAATACGATTTTTATCAACTCCTTGGGCTACAAGGTTGTCAACATGGTTACGAAGTATGGTTGACTTTCCTGAACGACGAACCCCTTTTACAAAAATAATTTGATTGGTGGTAGACTTATTGGTAACTTCATTTTCATAATTTTCTCGTTTAAAGCTTTCATGAAAAGGTTTTGACCAACAATTCCACTCTTCTAATATGGCTAATATCTCTTTTTTATCCATTTTTACTCATTTCGTTTGATATATTGAGCTATTATATCATATAAACGTTTGTTATATTGAGCAATTTTTGCACTAATCTGTTTTAAACCCCACTCAAAACCCCATCTTCCATCAACTTAACCGAAGTTCCAAAGTAGTCATTTAGATTGCTTTCATTAAAGAACTTTTTAGAGCTACCCTTAAAATCAATTTTTCCATTTTTAATATAAACAATGTCATACCCTAAGTGGTAGGCTAGGTTTAAATCGTGGGTAATGATGATTTTAGATTGTAAGATATTTGATTTTAGAAGAGAGTAGATGTCTCGGCTTTTTTGGGGGTCTAGGTTGGCTGTGGGTTCGTCGAAAATGGTTATTTTTGCATTGTGTAAAATGGCTGTGGCTAACATGGTTAGCTGTTGTTCTCCTGAGCTTAGTTGTTGGCAGGGTTTGTTTTTTAGTTTGTCCAGTTCTAAGAGTTTGAGCATGTTTTTGGATTCTAGTATAGAGTGAAGTTTACTAAGGTTTAGGTACTCCTCTAAGCTAATGTATTCATCAAATATTTCCAGTTTGGCAGGAATATAATTGATAAGCTTGGTTCGTATTTTTTTATCTATTTTATTGAGATTCTGACCCTCTAAAGTTACGTTTGTAGAAGGGGTAATTCCACAAAGTACTTTTGCCAAGGTTGATTTTCCTGCACCATTTGAACCTAAAATGATGAGGTTTTGTCTCTCTTTTACTTCAAGATGTATGTTTTTTAAGATTTTGGAGTTGTAGTTTTGTATCTGTAGCATGTTTCTCTTTTTTATGGTCTATGCCATTTATGCTCCTCTCATATGTTGAACATATGAGAGTGAGGAGTTTAACTTAATAAGTAAGTTTCATTCCTGCATAAACAGCTCTTGGGCTATTTGCATAACCGTTAACTGTTTGGTAATATTTATCTGTAATGTTATCGACTTTTCCATAAACACTCATATGCTTATCCACTTCGTAGTTGGCTGTGAAGTTGGCAATGGTGTATTTTCCTGTTTGTTGACCCTGTTTGTTGGCTCTATCAAATCGCTCGCCCACATACGTACCATTCAGACCTAAGTGTAGATTTTCAATACCATAATAGTCAACAGCAAATTTAAATGTCTCTTTTGCTCTTCGTGCTAACTCTTGACCATTGGTATCTGTAGCATCCAAATTGGTATAGCTTAAAGAGACTAGGGCATCATCCGTAACATCGGTTTGGTAGGCAACTTCAACCCCTTTTAGTTTGGAGTCTCCTTGGACATTTTGATAGTTTCCTCCAATCCAGTTTCCATTGGCATCGTAGTTTGATTGGTAGTCAATCATCTCTTTGATGGTATTATTAAAGTAAGTGACTTTTAAATCTTTATATCCAATAGTTACATCATACCCTTTTGTATCCTCTGGGGTTAAATTTGCATTTCCTGAAAAGGGGTCAAAGAGATTGTAATGAGTGGGAACATTATAGGCAGTACCGTAGTTGGCAGAGGTCGTTAAGCCTTCAATCGCTGAATGGATATGCTTAAGTCCTATTTTTCCTGTTGTTTTGTTGTCAAATTTATTGTAGTTGTCTTGTCTTAGAGATTGAGTAAAGAGGGTTGTTCCTCCCATTAGACCTTCAAATTTATTGCTGTTGGTTATAAAGAGAGCTTTGTTATTGTACGTCTTATTAATAGAGTTTTTATGTTCAAAGCTTTTGTACTCTCCTCCCCAAACGATAAAGTTTTCTTTTCCATAAGGAACTTTTGAGGTCAATCCATACTCTTTTGTTTCGCCATCAAAATTTGGAGAGAACGCTGATTGAGGATAGTAACGGCTAAAGGTTGATTTCTTTGCAAAAAGATTTACCTCATTAAAACTGTCTATGTGATTAAAGTTAACAGAGCTTAATTTTGTTTTACTTTTTACATCGTATTGGCTGTTTGGATTAAAGCTATACGTTGCATTATCATAGGCATCAGCTTGGGTTTTAGAATCGTTAATGATGTGCGTAAATTCTATTTTATTGGTCGCATTAATTTGAAATCCTGCTTGTAGATGGGTACTTTTGTTGTTGTATCCATCATCTTCAAGATTCTCTAGTGTTGAACCTCTTGGAGCAACGGATGAAAAGCCTTTTGTATCAATAATACTGTGGCTTGCTTTTAAAGAGACCTTATCATTTTTGTAAGAGATGTTGGCCTGTGATTGGGTTGTTGCAAAACTACCAAACTCTTGTGATGCTCCAAAGTGTATGCCTTGTTGTGCTTTTTTTGTGATAATGTTAATCACTCCTGCACTAGCATCAGCTCCCCAAATACCCGATTGAGCCCCTTTGATAACTTCTATCTGTGCAATATCACTAATCATCATGTGAGCAAACGGAGCTCCTGATAGGCTAGAGACATCGTTGTATCGGATGCCATCAATAAGTACTAGGACACGTTTAGAGTCAAATCCTCTTATATAGACATTTGTTGTGTGTCCAATGCCTCCATTTGAGTTAATGTCCACTCCTGCTAACGAATTCAGTGCTTCGGTTACGGTTGTGTAGTGTCGCTCCTCAATCTCTTGAGCTGTAATAACATGTATATTTGATGTCACATCTTCTAATTTTTGAGAAGACTTAGTAGCTGTAGTTACTGTAATATCTTCAAGTTTATCCTCTGCGATGAGGTTTATATTGAGTAATAATGTTGTAATGAGGCTCAGTTTTATTGTGTTGTTCATAGTGTCCCTTGATTATGGTGATGTTGTAGGGTGTGATTGCTATCACACCAAATTTAAATTAAATAGTAGGCGTGCAGATAGGGAGGGGATGTTTTATACTCTTGATATTCAAAAGCATGCTTGTGGTATTGATGGTTTGCGTCAATAGTACACAATTTAAACAGCGTTGAATACATAGCAATAACTGCTAATGAAAAATAACGTCGTCTGTAGCCATTTAGATGTTTCATGAAAGAATATTACTTAAATAGACTTATAGTTACTATTTTTAGCTTTTAGATTTTAGTTTCCATAAGCTATAATGATTCCAATTGATACTTAGGGAGTAGATTTGATAAAGGGTTTTATTTTAAGAATTTTAATACTTCTTGTCTCTTTTTATAGTTGTGCATCAGCAGCAAAGGTAACGTATTCTAGTTGGGAAAAAGGCTTACGTTTTGAGAGCTATCTTACACAACATGATATTTCCAAAGATATTTTAGAAACATTGGATGAAGAAGATGCCCTTCTGGTCTCTGATATCGAAGAGAATCAAAAAATTTATGAGTTAATTGCTTCGAATGGAGTTCTTCTTCAAGCTCTTATTCCTGTGGGTGAAGAGTTGCAACTGCATCTTCGTAAGACCTATGATGGCTATGATTTAAAAGTCATTCCGATTGCCTATCAAAAAAATACCTACGTTACCCTTCTTTCTGTTGATAAGACCCCTCATGCTGATATTATTTCTAAAGTTAAAAATAGACGTTTAGCCAATGAGTTTACACGATTATTAAAACATTCAGTAAACTTTAGAGGAATCCAACAAAAAGATAAATTAGCAATTGTTTATACTCAAAAAATGCGTTTAGGTCAGCCAATAGGTGTGCCTGATATTAAAGTAGCCATGCTTGAATCGCATAAGAAGAAGCATTATGTTTTTAAACACAGTGATGGAAAGTATTACGATGAAGAGGGTAAAGAGTTGATTAAAAAGTATATGGGGAAACCATTAAATCATATACGCATTACTTCACATTTTACCAAACGTCGTTTTCATCCTATATTAAAACGTTGGAAAGCACATCATGGAACCGATTTTGGAGCGAAAAGAGGAACCCCTATTTTAGCTGCAGCAGAAGGAAAAGTTATTTTTTCAGGAAGAATGGGTGGGTATGGAAATGTTATTAAAATTCAACATAAAGACAATTACATGACACTCTATGCTCATCAGAGTAGATTAAAAGTTAAAAGGGGTACATTTGTTAAGCAGGGACAAGTTATTGGTTATGTAGGAAGTACAGGACGTAGTACGGGTCCTCACTTACATTTTGGACTCTATAAAAATAATCGACCGATTGACCCTATGCGTTTGGTTAAGTTTTCATCCAATGGATTAAGAGGAAAGGCTAAAAAAGCTTTTTTAAATCGGAAAAGGAAGTATACAAAAATTATTAATACTATTTTTGATAAAAAAATGCCCTCTTATGTTTGGAATACCATCAATAAGTTGGCAGTTCTTCCTAGCATGAAAAAATATTATAAAGATAGAGGTTGGTAATGAAAAATATAATAGAAAACTTTAAGTTAAACCCTTTAGAAGAAGCCCATTTTGTAGAGACAGCGTTAGCTACTTATACTCAAAATGGAGTCAAAAAATCATGGGAAGTTATTAAGTCTCATGACTCTGTGGCTATTTTGATTTATCATAAAGAAAAAGAGGCGTTTATTTTAGTCAAACAGTTTCGCCCACCCGTCTACCGATATGATGGTATAGGAATGAGTACGGAACTCTGTGCAGGAATTATTGATAAAGAACTCTCTGTAGAGCAAATAGCCATCGAAGAGATAGATGAAGAGTGTGGTTTTAAAGTCTCTTTAGAGAACTTAGAACGCATCACTAAAGTCAACAGCTCTGTAGGAACAGCAGGAACTTCACAAACCATCTTTTATACCGAAGTTGATGAGTCAATGAGGGTAAGCAAGGGTGGTGGAATAGACGATGAGATGATTGAAGTAATCGAACTTCCTATCTCTGAAGCTAAAACGTTTATGTTTGATGAGTCTCAGGTTAAAACTACGGGATTGATGTTTGCATTTATGTGGTGGTTTGATAAGTAGGGTGCGTTTTCCAACGCACCGTTTAATCAATATTTAAACCCATAATAGCATTTTGTTTTGTCGGTGCGTTGGGAAACGCATCCTACAATTATTTTTTCAACGCCTCTGCAATCAACTCCAATGGATTTTTAAAGATGGTCTCCACTTCTGCATTGTTGAGTGCTTCACTTAATTGTACACGACAAGCAGAACATTCAGCAGATACATAATGAGCTTTTGTCTCTTTTATCATAACTGCCTTTGGTTTTCCTGCTAGCTCTGCAAAATGGAACTTCTCTGTTTGCATGGTAACGCCACCAAATCCACAACATCTATCTGAATCGCTCATCTCTATCATTGGATAGTTTGGAGCAAGTAGATTTCGAGGTTGCTTATAGATATTTTGAACTTTTTTGGCATGGCATGGGTCGTGATAGGTAACTGAAGTATCAAACGTTCCTTTTGTTTTAAGAAGTGCTTGAAGCTCTGTATTGTCATCGAGCCATGCTGTTGCCATGTGAATTTTTTCGGCTACTTTTTTGGCTCGGGCTTCCCACTCTGGCATGTTGTGATTTTTGAAAAATATCTGCCAATCGTGTTTGACCATAGCCGAACAGGTGGCTTCGGGGATAAGCATCGCATCACACTCATCCATAAAGCTTTCAAAATACTCAATATTGGCTTTTGTCATGCGTTCAACACTTGAAATATTACCTGTAAAGTAGGCAGGAGCTCCACAACAGAGTTGCTCTTTTGGAATGAAAATATCAATGTTTAGCTCTTTTAAAATCTCTACAAGACTCTCGCCAATACCCACATAGTTGTAGTTGGCTAAACAGCCTATAAAGAGGGCAACTCTCATATTTTTCTCTTTTTGTTTTGGGGCTAAAATCTCTTCGGGTTGAGAGTTTAAAAAACTGACTTTAGACATAGATGGGAGTAATCGTCCTTTTTTGACCATAGGAAATGAGAATCTGGCTCGCAGTCCTCTATCTTTCTCATCTTGGGCTAAAGCACAGGTTTTGAACATAAAGCCAAACTTCATGACAATATCCATGACTTTACGATGCTCTAGTAGATAAAAAATTCCTTTTTTAAACCATGCAATTCCAAACTTATCAGCAATATCGGCACGAACTTCTTCGATAACCATATCGGTTGGTAGTGAATTGGGGCAAACCTCGACACAGTTGGTACATAAGAAACAGCTTTCAAAAATATCTTTGGCATTTTTATCAAGCTCTAAATTACCTTGTTGATATTGACCTAAAAGTTGAATAAACCCCCGTGGTGAGGTAACTTCATCGGCATTAATTTGGTGGATAGTACACACGGGTATACACTTCCCACACATCACACAATCATCGGTAATCTCTTGGAAATTAAATATCTCTTCTATTTTTTTCATGTTATTTCTCGCTGTAGGGTGCAATGGCTATTGCACCTGTATA
>Ga0256826_1000927_pt1 | contig 18236 bp, 19 predicted proteins | sample CV79metaG_FD_185975 | JGI IMG/M metagenome (GOLD analysis project Ga0256826, IMG submission 185975) | Hydrothermal vent microbial communities from East Pacific Rise, Pacific Ocean - CV79 | ecosystem: Environmental > Aquatic > Marine > Hydrothermal vents | place: Pacific Ocean: East Pacific Rise...
CATGATTTATCTATTATTTCAACCATTGCAGATGAGGTTGCGGTGATGAAAGAGGGGAAAATAGTGGAACAAGGCTTGGTAAAAGATGTAATGGGGGCTCCAAAAGAAGCCTATACAAAAAGTCTTTTAGCTTCAGCCCCAAGATTACCATAAAAATTTAAAAATATGTTACTTTTTTACCCATAGGACTAAAAAAGTCAAGCTTCATTTTTCCTTTGTTAATAAAATTAAAGAAATAAAAAAGAGCATTTTTTCTCTTTTTTTTCTCTTTTTCATCCTTGCTTTAATATAAAAAAATATCAGTTATTTAAATCTATTAGATTTATTATAAAAATAAACAATATGAAATAATATAAAACTTTACTTAAATTTAATATTTTAAATAAGGATTCTTTTTTAGATTTAGATAATAGATTTTCTATATGATGGCTCTAGATTATTGAAGGAGAGTTAGGCGATGAGCAAATATACAGCAGAAGAGATGGTATTTCAACCATTACAATTAGGAGATGAGGGAAGCATGGTTCTAATTGTTCAAAAAACATTAAATTCTATAGGATATGAGGTGGTTGCAAATGGTATTTTTGATACCATTATGGACGCAAAAGTAAGAAAATTTCAAACAGAAAGAGACTTGGTAGTAGACGGTATTGTTGGTGCTAGGATGATGGTTGAGATAGATAATATATTTTTGGAGACCTAAATATAAGAGAGATAGATGAAAAAAACCGTAATATTGTTCGATTTAGATGGAACATTAATTGACTCAACAGAGGCTATTTTAGATGGATTTAGAGTGGCTTTTGAAACCTATGGAGGGGAAGTCCCTTCTGATGACGCAATAAAAAATGAGGTAGGGCATACCTTAGAAAATATGTTTACTACCTTGGGGGTTGATCCCTCTAAAGTAGATGCGCATGTGCATGCTTACAAAATGCATTACCGTCTTATATCTTGTGAAAAAACTCAACTTTTAGAGGGTGCAAGAGAAGCTGTTGACGAGGCAAGTAAATTTGCAACGTTAGGCATCGTAACCACAAAGACCGGTGAATATTCAAAAATTTTATTAGAACATATGGGCTTAATGCACTATTTTGATGTCCTTATTGGACGGGAACATGTAGAAAATCCTAAACCTCATGCAGAACCTATTTTAACAGCTTTAATGAAGTTAGAACATGATAGAAGTAAAACATGGATGATTGGTGATACCTGTATGGATATAGATGCTGCAAAAAATGCAAATATAAATTCAGTAGCGGTAACATCTGGGTATGCAACTCGTTCAATGTTAGAAAAATGTGCTTATGATGTTTGTAACGATGCGTTGGAAGCTGTAAAAATTATTAAAAAAAGTGATGAAAATTATAAATAGTGGATAGAAAGTATACACTCCCAAAATATTATAATTTTTTTACCGTAGTATGAAGACCTTTTAAGAGAGGGGTGATTACAATATCTGATAATAGTAAAAACTAGATAGGAGAAGTCATGACAGAAATAAGATGGCACAGCCGTGCTGGTCAAGGTGCTGTAACGGGTGCTAAAGGTTTAGGTAGTGTTGTTGCTACGACAGGAAAAGAGGTTCAAGCATATGCTCTCTATGGTTCTGCAAAACGTGGTGCGGCAATGAATGCATACAATAGAATTGATGATGAGCCTATTACTAATCATGAGACAAAAATGTTTCCTGATTATGTATTTGTAATCGATCCTGCATTGGCATTTACAGATGACATTACAAAGAATGATAAGCCAGAGACACAGTATATCATTACAACACACCTTTCGAAAGAAGATTTGATCGCTCAAATTCCTGCATTGCAAGATAAAGTAGAGCGAACACATGTTGTTGACTGTATGCAAATATCATTAGACACCATTGGTAGAGCTATGCCAAATACTCCTGTACTTGGAGCGTTTATGAAAGTCTCTAAATTGTATGAGTTGGACTTTTTCTTAGAGAACATGAAAAAAGTTCTTGCTAAGTTCCCACAAAAGATAATTGATGCCAATATGGACGCAATTACAAGAGCTTACAACGAAGTTAAGTAGGAAGGAGATAAAGATGAGTATGACAGGTTCAGCTGGTGGAACAGACAAAAGAGGTATTCGAGAATTAGGTGCTGAGGAAAAAGTAGGTTGGGATGAGGTAACACAAGGTGTTGCACTTAACTCATTTGTGGGAGAGAGTGAGAATTCTGCTTTCATAAAACCAGAAGATAGAGTCTATAATGATTTTAACTCTTATACTGCGACTGTAGCATCATGGAGAATTATTAAGCCGGTTTACAACAGAGACATCTGTATTGATTGTCAAAACTGTTGGATATGGTGTCCAGATACTTCTATTATCTCACGAGATAAACAGATGCTTGGAATTGATTATGATCATTGTAAAGGGTGTGGGGTATGTGTTGAAGTATGTCCTACCAATCCAAAATCATTACTAATGTTTGGTGAGACGACAGACAACGATGAAGCTCTAGCTGGTTGGCCAGAGAAAAAGAAAAAAGAGAAATAAGGGACTGTTATGGCAGAAAAATTTGATTTAAATGAAGTAGAAGTTTGGGATGGTAACTACGCAGCTTCTCAGGCACTAAGACAAGCACAGATTGATGTTGTGGCTGCGTATCCTATTACTCCATCGACTCCAATCGTTGAGAACTATGGTGGATACCAAGCAAACGGCTATGTAGATGGTGAATTTGTAATGGTAGAGTCTGAGCATGCTGCAATGTCAGGATGTATCGGAGCTGCTGCTGCTGGTGGACGTGTTGCAACGGCAACATCTTCACAAGGTTTTGCGTTAATGGCAGAGGTACTTTATCAAGCATCTGGTATGAGACTTCCAATAGTTCTTACTGTAGTAAACAGAGCATTGGCTTCTCCACTAAATGTACGTGGCGATCACTCTGATATGTACTTAGGACGTGATGCAGGTTGGATTAATCTTGATGCCTTCAATTCACAAGAGGCGTATGATTTACCTCTTATGGCATTTAAAATTGGTGAAAATTTGGATGTAAGACTTCCAGTAATGGTACACCAAGATGGATTTACAACATCACACAAAGCTCAAAATGTTAGACCTTTAGAAGATGAGATTGCCTATAACTTTATTGGTAAATATGTACCAGTAGATGATATGCTTGACTTTACAAGACCTGTAACCCATGGTGCACAAACAGAAGAAGATTGGCACTATGAGCATAAAGCAAAGCAACATAAAGCATTAATGGATTCTCGTTCTATTATTGATGATGTGTTTGCAGAGTTTAAAGCGCTTACAGGTAGAGAGTATAAAAGAGTTGAGTCTTACATGATGGAAGATGCTGAAGTGGCAATGGTGCTCCTTGGTTCTTCTGTTGAAACAGCTGTATTGGCTGCGAAACAACTTCGTGAAGAGACAGGACTTAAAGTAGGTATTATTGCTCCTAGATGTCTTAGACCATTCCCTTATGATTTGGTAAGAGATGAGTTAGATAGAGCTAGCCTTAAAGCAGTAGTATGTATGGATAAGTCAGCTCCAGGTGGTGCAATGGGTGCATTGTTTAATGAAATTTCTGCCGCAGCATATACCACAGCAGCAAGACCACTTATCTCTAACTATATTTATGGTTTGGGTGGACGTGACTTTGCTATTGATGAAGCGAAAAGAATTATGAATGAGCAGAAAGCACATGCTGATGCTGGACATATTACAACAAATATCCAACAGTTCTCTGGTGTTAGAGGACCAAAACTTGGATTTTTTGAGACAAGAAGGAGCTAAGAATGGCAATTACATCAATTAAAAACTTAAAAGAGTTTTCAACGACTAACGACAGATTTGAAGGTGCACACCTTCTTTGTCCTGGATGTGCTCACTCTATGATTGTTAGAGAGCTTATGAACTGTACAGACGATAACTTGGTTATCGCTTCAAACACAGGTTGTTTGGAAGTTTCTACGGCAGTTTACCCATATACATCATGGGATACTTCTTGGATTCACATCGGTTTTGAAAACTCCGCAACGGCTGCCACAGGTGCTGAAGCGATGCACAAAGCTCGTAAGAGAAAAGGTACACTTCCTGATAATGATGCTCCAGTTAAATTTGTTGCATTTGGTGGAGATGGTTCTACTTATGATATTGGTTTCCAGTGGCTTTCAGGAGCAATGGAGAGAGGTCATGACTTCACTTACATTTGTCTTGATAATGAAAACTATGCCAACACAGGTGGACAGCGTTCATCAGCTACACCAGTAGGAGCTCATACTTCAACTGCACAAGCGGGGACACACTCGTATGGTAAAAAGCAACAGAAGAAAGATATTGTATCTATTATGGCTGCTCATGGTGCTCCTTATGTAGCACAGTTAGCTCCAAATAAATGGAAGTCAATGGCTAAAGGTTTTCAAAAAGCATTAGAGACTGAAGGTCCATGTTTCATTAACACTGTTTCTGCTTGTACAACAGAGTGGAAGTTTGATCCAAAAGATACCATTGCAGTAACAGACTTGGCAACTGATTCACTTATGTTTCCAATCTATGAGATTCTTGATGGTCATGAGTTAAATATTCTTTACCGACCAAAAAATATCATCTCTGTAGAAGATTATATGGCAGCTCAAGGGCGTTATAGACACCTCTTTAAACCACAATATAGACATATTATTGAGCAAGTTCAAAAAGATGTTGATAAGAAGTGGGAAATGCTTCAAAGAAGAGAAGAAGCAAGAATCTAAGATTTTTGTTTTAACTTTTTTATTGAGTAAAGTATTTGATACTTTACTCAAATTAGAACGCTTTCTATTTTAATCTATATCTTACACCTATAAATAAATCTCCATCCCAATCTCTTGTCTCTTGCATATTTCCGTTGGTTCCATCTGTTTTCTCTAAACCTATGGTTGTATCTATGGTAAGATTATTTGCAAGATAGTATCTGAATCCAGTAGAAACTCTATTTTGTATAACTGCATCACCTTCATGATAGACATCGACGTTAATATCCCATGAATTTTCCCAATCAACTAAATCGGTTACTTCATAGGTATAGCTCATACTATTTTCAACTTGAAAATTAATAGGTTTAGTGTTGTCTAAGTTTTTAGAGATAATAGCATGTTCAATGTATTGTGCTTCATAACCAATAGGCAAGCCATAAGAGAACTCTGCATCAACAGTGGTACTCTCATTTTCCCCATCATAACTAGAAAGAATTTGTCCGACACCGGCTCTTAGTTTCCATCCGTGGAAACGACCTGCAACTTTTTCAACTTCAATAATTTCTTCAATTTTAATAACACCAAAAGATCCTAATGACCCTTCTGTTAAGAGACCAGAATCAATAAAGATTTTTTCAATATCAATAAACCAATTTTTTTTGTAATCTACATCACCATATTTACTAATATAGTCATCTTTTATGCCTATAATCTTTGCAAGATCAAGCATGGCTATATCACTTAAATTGTCTTTGATTATTTTATATTTTTTTAATTCCTCAACAATACGCAGTGTTACCGCTAAAGGTGTGGCATTATAGACACGTCCATACCCTGCACCAAATGAGACTTTTGCAAAGGCTTTGTCTGCTTCACCAGAAGTTTCTAGTTTTCTATATCCTAAATCTGTACCACTGTACACAAATAACTCATCATAGTCTAAATATTTATCATAACGTGTTGTTGTATAAAAATTATAAGAGTTGGTATTGGATATATTACCATCTTCACTTTGTGAAAAATTTGTATTCCCTTCAGCAGTAAATTCAAATGAATAGGGTGCAGTCGTATAAATGGTTCTTGTATTCGCCTCTAGACTTAAATCATAACTTGCTTGATCTTGGTTTCCACTGGTAGCTTGAAAAGATCCATTAATATAAGCCTCATCATAGCGCCCAAATATTGTTCGGTAATCGGTCATTTCTACAGCATGTGCCTGAATTAGCACCAACAGAAATAGTAGTAATTTTTTCATTGTAATCTCCATCCTTAAATTATTTTTTATTATAACATAAAAAAATCAAATTAAACCAAAACTAATAATTCATGTTGTATTATTTTGTAAATTGGAGGTTGTTAATGAATTATAAAAAGAATATTTTACTATTATTAATAGTAGGATCTTGTTCTGCTTGTACTTCTAAGAGTTCATTTATAAATAAAAATGAAGAAAATAGAAATATGAGTCTTACGGAAGTTGAAGCATTGGAAACAGGTATGATTGTAGGTGCTATTATAGGAAAAGTTTCTGGAGCAGAAATTGTTACATCAACAGTTGTTGGTGCGGCAGTTGGTTTAGGAGTTGGTAATAAATTATTAGAGATGCAATTTGATTACTTAAGTAAAGAAAACTATTTAATTGACAAAATATCAAAAAGTGTTGAAAATCAGAAAGAACTTTCTAAAGATATGGATAGTTTAAGAGAAAAAATGAGTCAACTCAATGGTGATATAGAGTCTATTAAACAAATGGATAATACGATTACAAATAAAGATGCTATGGTTACAAAAATAGAGCTTAAGAGAGAAAAAATTGAAAATTTAAAAGCTTTAAATAATGGTACAATTGATGATATTTTGGAATATAAAAATCTTTTAAGTTATAGTAAATATCCTGATGAAAAGAAGCAAGAAGTTAAAAAGAGATTGGATGCTGTCTTAACCGAACTTTTTAGTTTAAGAAAAAAATGTAAAGAGAATTTGACACAGTTAGACAACCTAGAAAAAAGGATTTTTTAAATGAATAAAAGAAACTTATTATTGATTCTATCGCTTTTTTTATTTGTTGCTTGTAGTGATAAGGATCCGCATAAAGGATTATACAATGCAATTTTCACTAATTATGATAATAGGATAGATACACTTGAGGAAAATCTTACGGTAGCAGAAATCAGTGAAATAGACTTAAGCAATAGGCATAAAGTTGTAAAGGTAGAGGTATTAGAAAAAGAGTCATCACTTAATTTATATAAAAAAATTGATGAAGTCTCTTTATCATTAGATACGCTTGAAGTTTCGGATAACGATATAGAAAAATTGAATAAAATCAAAACAATAATTAAACAAATGAAACAAACAACACTTGAAAATTAATTTAGAGAGAAATTTTTAAAATTTCTTTTGTTACTTTTTATTATAATGTTTATTTATCTGTTTACTTATCATCCCTATTTATGGTATTATAAACCAAACAAGAGTTGTACTTAAAGTTTAAAAGGAATAAAGGTCAACAGATGAGTAGATTGGTTAAGCCTATAGAGTATGCTAAGGCACAGGGGATATCACGTCAAGCTGTTTATGCAAAGATAAAAAAGGGTGTTTTATTATCTAAAACAGTTGATGGGAAAATATATATTGTTATGGAAGAAGAGTTACTTACTTCTGTAGAAAAAGATGAACGTACGCCAAGTGAGAATAATCAAGCTGTTCCACATCTTATAGATGTAAAAGAGTTACTTGACTCTAAAGAACAGACAATTTCAGTTTTGAAAGAGAGTATTTCTGATTTAAAACAAACCAATACTGAGATTAATACAACACTCCGTGGGGAAATAGAATTACTAAAACAAGTATTTACGGAAATGCGTAATTTATATGTGAAGCAAGTAGATTATATGAGTACTGAGAAGCGACTTGAATTGGAAAACAAATATAGTGAAAAAGAGATTATATCAGCAGAAGAGATTCCAAATGATGAAGAGGAATGTTGGATAACACTAGAAGAGTTTTTTTCTCGTAGTCAAGTTATAAAAGAGAAGAAAAAAATTAAAATAGTAAAACGTCTCAAAAAAGCATTTATGCGATCAGATACAAGAGTTAAAATAGAAGATGATGAGATCTTTTTAAGTTGTTATCATTTTTACGAGGATATACTTAATAAAAAATAATAGTTATTAACATTAATTTCAAATAAATATAGTATAATTTCGGTTATGAGATTAGTAGCTAGATTTGCCAGAGAGCAAAAAAAATATTTTGAAATTATTACTGTTTATGACTCTAAAATCAGTAAAGAGAGAGTTAATAAAAAAACACCTGCTCTAATTTCTATCGCAAAAGAGTATCCATCCGCAGTTTGGTTTGAACGAAAAATTACAGATGATTTTGGGATAGAAATATTGTATAGTAATGATAGACGTACGCTTATTCATCAAGAACATTTTCCCAAAGATAGTTATCCTATGAGAAAAGAGTATGAACGAGATTTTGAAGTGCAACGACAAGCTACAACCTCTACGGTTAAAAAATATCAAGGTGAGGTAATTGGTCCAATTCAAGCCTACCATCTAGATGCAGCAACTTTTCAAATATTTACACAAAATAAAGAAATTATTCATTTTGATGTAATGGCTTTCTATAAATATAGGGCCATAGAAAAGATGCTTGAAGGTTTAAGTTTTGAAGAAGCAAAACCTATGGTTGAACGTATCTATGGTGCGTCTTCTATTGCATATCAAATAGCATTTTTAGACATACAAATGCAAGCATCTAAACGGCAACTTCCTGATATTATCAAACAACGACACATGTTTTTACTTGAACTAGAAAGAGTTATTGCTCACTTAGATGATTTATCAGTCATGGCTAATTTCGGTAATTTTCCAGAAGGTTCTTTTTTTTTAATGAAATTGTTAGAGTCCTCCAAGGAGTTAATGAAAATAATTACAGGACATCGTTTTGGGTTTGGTGCTATTGGTACAGAAAATATGCCAATAGAAGTAGATGCCGTTTATGATTGTATATTTCATCTAGAAGAGGAGATTAAATGGTTTTCCAAGTGGTTGCTTACAAAATCATCTTTATGGAAGCAGTTTAAAGGTGTGGGGATGGTTTCTAAAGAAATAGTAGAATCATTTGGATTAGTAGGATTAATGGCCAGAAGTAAAAATATAGATTTAGATAGACGAAAAGAAAGTAAACTTTATACTGAAAATGGATTTTTTATCTCAACTGAGCAAGAAGGAGACAGTGCCAGTCGTTTTAAGATTAGATTAGATGAGATTGAAATATCATTAAAGATGATGAAAGAGTTATTAGATAATAAAATGTTTCCTTTTTTTCTGGGTACGCCTATAGATGGAGAGTATTATGCTTATTTAGAAGGAAGTGCAGGGGAAATAATGATGTATATTGCACTTGATGAAGGAAAAATAAGTCGTTTTTATCTTCGTGATCCAAGTTTTCTTAATGCGCAAGCAAGTATGGAAATATTGAAAAAAAATAAAATCTCTAATTTGGGATTAATATTAAAAAGCATACCCTTAAGTTTTGCTGCGAATGATTTGTAAGGAGTATAAGCATGCTGAAATTATTACAAAATGAGATAAATAGAAAAAAAGCAATGAGACCTCCTATTGTAGATGAAGAGTTATTACGTCTTCAACGAACAATTAAAAATGCTATAAAAAGTAAATATGATTCATCGTTAAAACTTTATATTGTTGACTCTGGAAGTTGTGGTGCTTGTGAATTGGAATTGCAAACGCTTTTTAATCCTTTTTATAATTTATCAAAACAGGGTGTAGAGGTTGTATATACCCCTAAAGAAGCAGATATTATGCTGATAACAGGAACATTGACAGAGAACATGTATGAATCTGTTGAACAGGCTTATCGTGAGTTAAAAAAACCAAAAAAAGTAATAACAATTGGTGACTGCCCTCTTATGGAGTCTCCTTTACGTAAAACATTTTCAATGACTGATATTAAGAGAGTCTCCTTTTCTTCCGTGTATCATATTTCGGGTTGTCCTCCTGAGCCTAGAGGTATTATAAAAGGACTAATAAAATATATTGAAACAGTTTAGAATTATTGTTCTAATTCTATTTTTATGTACTTAAACCACTTGAGATAATCTTTTGGGTTTTTATGATAGCCGATGACAGAAGTAAATATTTCTTCATTTTTATCTGTAAAGTAAATGTTAGGAACTGCTTTTACTTTATATTTAGAAGGATAAAGAGAAGTGTCTCGATCTAAATAAAGAAGAATGAAATCACTGTTAAAATGTTTAACAATTTCAGGATTTGTAAGGGTAGTCTCTTTTAACTTTGTACACCATCGACAATATTTTGTTGAAAAGAGTATACATACGGCTCTGTTTTGCTCTTTAGCAATTTTAAATGCTTCGTCATAATTGGTATAAATTTCAGAAATATTACTATTTGATATCTCTGAAATTTTAAGAATGGAAAGTTTTTCATTATTTTTATTGTTTGGAGTTTGACTATTTTTTTCTGTATCGCTACATGAGAGCAAGATGAATGTCATAAGAAGTAATAAATATTTTTTCACAAAATCCCTTTTCCATTATTTTTTGTATTATACATTAAATTTATTTTTAACGCAATCCAATAGAAAATTATTAAAATAGCTTTCAATTAAGTCAATTTTTAATATAATATATTAATTATTAAATTTAAGAAAAAGTTATGTGCCAGCATAATATGAGTTTTCATTAATGTTTCATTATGGATTAGGTGTTCGTAAAAATTCTGAATTAGCTAGACTTTGGTTTACAAGAGCTGCTAAAAAAGGTGATAGTAGAGCTAAAACAGTTTTGTATTGTTTTTATTCAGGTAGGCGACCTACTCCTGTTCGACAACCATTATCAAGAGTTCGATATAGCCAAAATTTTAGAACAATGTATCGATAATTTTGGTATGATTCCTTTATAAATTATGATCACATTATAAGGAATTATTTAATGAAGGCACTATCCAAAGAGTATGCACTCTTTATCTCTCTTATCTCATTGGTACTTTTTACCATGTATGAGCATACGTTAGCTCATACGTCAATGGGAAATATTTTTGGTTTTTTGGCTCTTTTTGCCATAATTATTTATGCATCTTTAGCCGTAGCTCATCATGCAGAAGTTCTTGCAGAAAAGTTTGGTGAACCTTACGGAACACTTATTTTAACCATGAGTGCTGTTACGGTTGAAGTGATGATTATCGCGATAATGATGTTACATTCTGAAAATCCACTTCTTGCACGAGATACAATTTATTCGGCAATTATGTTGGATATTAATGGATTGTTAGGGGTTGCTGCTATTATTGGTGGTATTAAATTTGGGGAACAACCTTATAATATTGATTCATCAAACTCTTATTTATCAATGCTCTTAGTGGCAATTGGACTTTCTATGGTACTTCCTCATTTTATTGGTGAATCTAATCAATTGATCTTTATGTGGTTTATTGTCTTTGTTTTTATTATGTTGTATGTTGTTTTTACAAAAGTACAATTAAAAAATCATAAGTATTTCTTTGAGTATAAAGGTGAAGATCACTGTACGGAAGAGTGTCATAGCATAGGTGAAATTAATGGTTGGTATCATGCTGGTCTATTACTGATCTATATTCTAATAATTGGTTTTTTATCTGAAATACTTTCTGTATTTATGGGAAATAATTTAGAACACTTGGGCTTACCAATGGCTCTTGGTGCAGTAGGTGTAGCACTGATTTCTGCTGCTCCTGAACTTATTGTTGCATTTAGAGCGGCATTAAATAATAACATGCAAACGGTTATAAATATTGCATTGGGGGCATCTTTGGCAACCATACTTTTAACCGTTCCTTCCGTTATTATCATTAGTCAACTTGCAGGTTTAGATCTAAATCTTGCTATTACACCAGTACAAGGATTCCTTTTGGGATTGACACTTATTGTTAGTATTGTTAATTTTAATGATGGTGAAACCAATATGCTTGAAGGTTTCCTCCACTTTATTCTTTTTATAGTTTTTGCATTTGTTCTTTTTTTATAGTTAAAAGAGCCTCTTAAAGAGTCTCTTTTCTAGTAATTCTTTAGTAATTTATATGTTGTAATATGTTTTTTATTATGTTGTAATGTGTTATGTTATATAATGTAACTAACAAAAGCATAATTGTGCTTTATTATTACAGAAGGATATCTCAAATGAATTATCTCAAGTTTCTAGCTATTATATATTTATTTTTAATATCGACACTAGGTCTTTCGGCAACAACATATGAAGATGGAGAAGATAAAGGGGTAAAAAAATGGAAAATTTTAGAACCTTCTTTAAATGCTAAGATAACAAATAAATATGACAAGAGTAGGGAAACGAATGTAATTCGTTTAGAAGGAAAAGGTACAAAAAATGCCTATAGACTTTTCTCGTATGATGGTGCATCATGGGAAAATAAGAAAGAGCGAATTTTACATTGGCAGATGAAGTATAGTGAAGATTTTGTTATTATTATTGGCATGGATACCTCCGCAGGAAAACGTTATCTTATTTATACACCAGGTGAAAGTAATGGGTATATGCAAATTGGATTGGGAAAAGATATACGAAATGGACAATGGCAACGATTAAGTCGAAATTTACAAGATGATTTAGATCAATTTGAACGGGGAAATCGCATTGTTTCGGTTAATTCATTTGTTATTCGAGGGAGTGGTATGCTAGATAACATTAAACTTATGAGTAAATTATTGAGTGAAAAAGAATTAAAATCTAAGCGAGAAGTAAAGACAAAAGAAAAAAGTACAAAAGATGTCAAGAAAAAGAACCCTATAAAAAAAATAAAAAAATATCTAAAGAAGAAAATAGTAAAAAAATCACATAAGCATAAAAAAATTAGCGTTAAAAAAACAAAAAGAAAATCGAATACTAATTCAACACCAGTTCTTCATATTAAAGGAGATAATCCCTATTACTTAATGAAAGGTGAACCTTTTGAGGATCCGGGTGCAACAGCTAAAGATAAGGAAGATGGAAAACTAGAAGTTACAATCAGTGGCAGCATTGATATTCATAAAAAAGGCAAATATAATGTTATGTATATGGCAACAGATAGACAGGGAAACTCAGCGATAGACAGTAGATATATTGAGGTAAGTGATGTAGCCTATGATGATTCTGAAGTAGAGGAAGAAGAGAATCATGCTCCTGAACGAAAAAGTAATGAAGCAAGTGAAGAGGAAGAAGAAATTATTATAGACGAAGAGGAGCTTACTGAGATAGAAGAGAAGGAAGATGCAGAATTTAGACTAGAAGAGAGAGAATTAGAGATATCTGAGTGGGAAAAAGAGTTAGAATTACGTGAAAAAGAGATAGCACAACGGGAACAACATATGCAAAACTCGATGGAAGTTCAAGATGAAATGCAATATTAATCTTGAAATAAAGAAATTTAAAGAGTTTTTTTGCTAAAATTCGCCAAATTATAGACTCTATGAAAGATTATTGCTCATAGGGCTAACACAAAAGTTACTTACACAAAGGAAAATGACATATGGCACATCATCAGTCAACAATTAAGAGAATTAGACAGACAGCAAAGAGAACTGAGAGAAACAGATACTACAGAACAAGATTTAAAAATATTGTTAAAGCAGTAGTTGTAGCAACAGAAGCGAATGATAAAGTAGCAGCAACAGAAGCATTTAAAGTTGCTAATAAGCAAATTCATAAGCTTGTAAGCAAAGGTTTTATTAAAAAGACTACAGCATCAAGAAAAGTTAGTAGACTTCACGCTATGGTTAATAAAATCGAAGCAGCCTAATTAGCTCCCTCTTTTAAAACAAGGTAACCATTATGGTTACCTCTACATATATACAAAATCCACTACTAGGTCCCTCCTAATGTTTAAAGAAAAACTTCAACCTTTTATTGACCGATACAATGAAATCAATCGGCTTCTTAGTTCACCAGACATTGCATCAGATATTAAAAAAATGACAGATCTAGGACGTGAACAATCAAAGCTTAGTGCCTTAGTTGAAAAAGCTAATCTCTATATAGAAACAGCAGAATCAATCGAAGAGAATAAAGAGCTTTTAGGTGATGCTGAGCTTGGTGATTTAGCAAAAGAAGAACTTTCTGAACTAGAGCCTATGCTTCCTGCATTGGAAGAAGAGATAAAAGTGCTTATGATCCCTTCTGACCCTAATGATGATAAAAATATTATTTTAGAGCTTAGAGCAGGGGCAGGGGGAGATGAAGCTGCACTTTTTGTTTCGGATGTATTTAAAATGTACTTACGTCATGCAGAGCTGGTTGGTTGGAAAGTAGAGATTATCTCTTCTTCTGATGGAACAGCAGGTGGATACAAAGAGATGATTGCTCAAGTAAGTGGTGAGGGTGTCTACTCTCAGCTTAAGTTTGAAGCAGGAATCCATAGAGTTCAACGTGTACCAGATACTGAAACACAAGGTCGTGTTCATACTTCGGCTATTACGGTAGCTGTTATTCCAGAGGTGGATGATGTTGAGGTTGATATCAAACCAAATGACATTAAGATGGATGTTTACCGTTCAAGTGGTTGTGGAGGTCAGTCAGTTAACACCACCGATTCTGCTGTACGTTTAACACACATACCCACTGGGATAGTAGCAGCGATTCAAGATGAAAAATCACAGCATAAAAACCGTGATAAAGCGATGAAAGTTCTTAAAGCTAGAGTGTATGATGCGTACCTTCAAGAACAACTTGATGAAACCTCTGCACAAAGAAAATTACAAGTTGGAACAGGTTCACGTTCTGAAAAAATTAGAACTTATAACTACCCTCAAAACCGTTTAACGGATCATCGTATAGATTTAACCCTTTATTCTCTTGATCGAATTATGAATGATGGGAATTTAAAATTGGTACTTGATCCACTAAATGCACATGCTCAGGCTGAAGCTATTCAAGAAGCAGGACTTTAATTCTGTATTTAATATTCATTGTATAGAGAAAAGTTAGCTAAACTAGAAGACGCTAATTTTTCTCTTTTTCTTCTCTCCATGTTTCAGAGATTTCATGAAACTTTTCTTTTACTTCTAAAAAAGCATCAATTAGTATAGGATTAAATGTTTTTTCTCTAGCTGCTACGATAATGGCATCTGCTTTAGCATAAGAAAATGGCTCTTTATAGCGTCGTTTACTAACCAAAGCATCATAGACATCAGCCAGTGCCATTATTTGTCCTGAGAGGGGTATTTCCTCTCCTTTAAGTTTAGATGGATAACCAGTACCATCCCATTTCTCATGATGATAGTATACGATATCATGTGCCATAGATAAGAGAGAATTTTCACTGTAAAATTTGATAGAATTTAGAACGATTTCTCTACCTAATGTAGGATGGTTTTTCATAACTTTAAACTCTTCTTCTGTAAATTTACCAGGTTTTTTCAAAATAATATCGGGAATACCAACTTTCCCAATATCATGTAGGGGAGCAGTTTTATAGATATTACTAACAAACTCTTTGTTTATAATCTCTTCATAGAGATGATGTTCATAAAGGTATTGGGCTAAAGTTCGTGCATACTCTTTGGTGCGAATAAGATGCTCTCCTGTCTCTTTATCATGAATGTTAACCACATGAATCATATTAATTAAGGCCGCTTCATGTGATTTTTCAAGAGAAACTTTTTGTTTTTTCTGTTCTGTCGCATTTATGAGAACGGCTAATACGCTTATAAAAAGAAAAGTATTGGCATAAGGAATCCATAAATAAGCAATGTGAACATATAGATGTTGTGTAGATGAGTACTCTAACCATATTAAACTAATGCCAAAAGATATAAGTGAAAAAAGAAAAAGACAGATGTACTTTCGTTTTGAAATCAGGAAAAGTGTAATAATTGATCCTATCAAAGATACCATAAGATTAGTTTGAATGAATATAGTGTTATTGGTATTAATCTCATCTCCATAATAGATAGAGAGAATATCATATATTCTAGTGTCAATAAGTAAAATTAATGAATTTTGATAGAAATAAACATGAAATAAGGCTATAAGTACAATGATAATTGTATATTTTAAAACTCTCATATTTTCTCTCTATAATAATATTTATTTTTTTAAATAATATCATTATATAGAGAGGAAGAGAAGAATCATCTAGATTAGTACCCCGATATAGAGTATAATTGTTACTAGATGCTTCATATTCTTTAAAAAAACAAAAAAATAAAATAATATAAAATATATTATGTTTTTTTAAGAAAAGTATTTTTTTAAATCACTTTATTTCAATTCAATCTTTGATATAAAAAGTTTATGATCAATCTTTTTAACCGTAAGAAAATGTTTACTCTCACCTTTTAGTGTTTTCTTTCCATTGTCAAGTAGATAGTTAAATGTAATTTTTACTTTTACTTCGGCTGATGCTTCTTTTACGATTTCAGTTTTAATATTGGTATAGTTTCGTTTTGACCAATCTTGAAAATAGTTTTTCTTGTCTTTAATGATTTTTTCTTTCGTTACATTTCTACTTCGGTAGTAAACCTCAAGTGGATAGTGAAAGTATTTTACAAACTCTTGAGGATCATTACTTGTCATCTCTTTAGTATAAAGCTCTTTCACCAATGATTGAGCCTGCTCTTTAAAAGAGTGGTGGCTACTGGTATTTGTTATGGTGTTTACCGTGCTAACATTTGACTCTTTTTTAAACACCATAACCTTTTTAGCCTCTTTTGCATAGCTGTTAATACGTGAATCATACATCGCCTCTGTAATAATAGCCGGAAGTTTACAGCTACCAAGTGTGCTTACCATTAGGGGTGTATAGAGTATCCCTTCTTGTTGTACTGAAAGATATTTTTTCAGATTTTTATCATACTTTGTTTTATTTTTTAAATTAATAAAGTGAAGAACCCTGTCGTCTCTAATATCTCTGTATTCTAAGTGAATGTTTTTATTAGGGTATTTCTCTTTTTGTCCTTTAATATTGTTATTTACAATGGTCAAACACGCAGGAATACGTTGGTTCACTACTACATTTTTAATCTCACCAATATTAGAGATGGTAACTTTAGCATAAACTTTATCTCCTTGAACCAAATGGTTCAAGTTAACGTTATTTCCCTTATCATCAATAAATTCACGCATGATACTTAATGGCTCATCATGGTCGATACTATTTTTAATCGCTTTTGGTAGATGTTTTACCAGTTCAACACTGTAGCTCATTGCTCCAGCATTTGGGCTAAGGCTAATCTCTTTACTGCTTACTTTGTCTATTGCTACGGTCATAGGCTCACTATAGTTGGCATGTTCATTGTTAATTGTTACATCTACATCAACATTTGAATTTTTAGGTTTTCCCAAATAGAGACTGATTGCTTTGAGGGCAATGGCTTTACTTTGTGTTGAATAAAGGTTAGAGAACTCTTTTTGTATGGCAACTAAATCGCTATTCTCTTTGTTAAAATATTGGCTTTTAATAATAAAGTGTAAGAACATATCCCGGACATTTGATTCAAAATTTCCTGTTCTGTTTCCATATGTTTTGTGGGCATAACGACTTAACTTGTAGGTACTTGAATTATAAAGCGTTTTAGCATCCTTGGTTTTTCCTTTTATTTTAAGAATGGCAGACATATAGAATGTTGCTAAGAAGTGATCTTTGTATATTTTCTTCTCATATAGCATATTGGCAGTAGCGTTACTAAGCTCATTATGCTCAGCTAAAATAAATGCAGCATAAAGACGATGGAAATTACTGTAACTTGCCTCATAGCTACCATCGTTTTTGGCAACACTTTTAAGCATGGTGATAATTTTTTTAATGAAACTAGGTGCTATTTCTGTACCATCACGTTCCAGTTCTAAAAGTGTTTGTGCTGCATAGAGTGATGCATAGGCGTGAACATGATCTCCTCCTCTCCAGTAGTTAAACTCACCATAATAGTTCTGCATGTTATGTAGTTTTTTAACTCCTTGTCGAATAAAGTTTTGACTCTCTCCTACCAAGTGGTCTTTGGCTAAAAATGCTTTGGCATAATGCATGGCAGAGAGTTTAGAGGAAGTTTGTTCGGCACAACCATAAGGGTACTGAACCAAATATTTTAAATCGTCTCTCAATGCTCCTATGAGGTTGTTAGAAAGAGAGATATAGACTTTAGCATCCTGATACTCATCTGGTACGGTAAAGGTCTTATTTTGATTGCTAATACCTTTAAATGTTTTGGTCGAGATGGTATATGGGTTATAGATAGGTAATTCAACACTTTTTGAGACCTTCTCTTTCCCATCTGTGGCATAGAGTGTTATCTCTCCTTTTCCTATCTCTTTGGTCGTCAGTGTGGCATTGAGCAGGGCAGAACTATTTGCCGCGATGACTATGGGCTCTTGTTTAACGCTAAGCTTTAAGTTCGTAGATGAGGTATGTGTAAGATTAAGTGTTTTACTTTTATTGGTCGTATTAAAAAGACGAATAGGAACGCTAAGCTCATCGCCTAGAAGGGTATATTTAGGGTAAGAA
>Ga0256826_1000928_pt1 | contig 18233 bp, 22 predicted proteins | sample CV79metaG_FD_185975 | JGI IMG/M metagenome (GOLD analysis project Ga0256826, IMG submission 185975) | Hydrothermal vent microbial communities from East Pacific Rise, Pacific Ocean - CV79 | ecosystem: Environmental > Aquatic > Marine > Hydrothermal vents | place: Pacific Ocean: East Pacific Rise...
GTTGTAAGAGCTGGTAATATCATAATTAGACAAAGAGGAACAAAAGTTCATGTTGGTTCTAACGTAGGTATTGGTAAAGATCATACAATTTATGCATTAATTGATGGTGTAGTTAAATTTGAAATTAAAGATAAGAAAAGAAAAAAAGTTTCAGTTTACGCTTCATAAGAAGTTAAAGTAAAAATTAAATTAAAGGTGCTGTAGCTTAGCTATGGTGCCTTTTTTTATTTATATAATAATCAAATATTACCTTAGATATAATTGTATATATAAGTTAATGTTTGAAATAAAAGGAAAAATATGTTTATAGATAGCGTAAAATTTACAGTAATATCTGGTAAAGGTGGACCTGGATGTTCATCATTTAGAACTGAAAAGTTCGTAGTAAAAGGTGGACCCGATGGTGGAGATGGTGGAAAAGGTGGAAATATTTATCTTGAAGTAGATAATAATACTGATACACTTTCTTGGTATAAAGGGAGAAGAACACTTAAAGCAGAGAATGGAAAACCAGGTATGACAAGTCGTATGTCTGGAAAATCTGCACCTGATTTAATTTTAAGAGTACCTCCTGGAACTCAAGTAATTGATAATGATACTGAAGAAGTATTATGGGATTTAATCGAAGAGGGTACAAAAGTTATCCTAAGTGAAGGTGGAAAAGGTGGTATGGGAAATTATCACTTTAAGAACTCGAGAAATCAAGCACCAACTTATTTTCAACCAGGACTTCCTGGTATTGAAAAAAATATTAGACTTGAATTAAAATTAATAGCTGATGTAGGATTAGTTGGTTATCCAAATGTTGGAAAATCAACATTAATTTCTGTATGTTCAAATGCTGCACCACAAATTGCAAATTATGAATTTACTACACTTACTCCAAAACTAGGAGTAGTAGATGTTGGTGAATATACATCATTTGTAATGGCAGATATTCCTGGAATTATAGAAGGTGCTAGTAATGGTAGAGGTTTAGGTTTAGAATTTTTAAGACATATTGAAAGAACTCAAACATTATTATATATGATAGATATGGCAAATTATAGAGAGATGCTTGATCAATATGAAGTATTAAAAGAAGAAGTAGCTAAATTTTCTCCTGAACTAGGAAAAAGAAAATTTGCAATTGCTCTAACAAAAATTGATGCAATTGATCCTGAAGAACTAAATACTAAAATAGAAGAATTTATAAAAGCAATTGGTCTTGAACTTTCAAATGAAAATACATTTGGATTTGAAAAAGATAAAGTTTACCATCTTCAAGATGTTGTTTATAGTAAATTTGATCAATCTAAACCATTTTTTGTGTTACCAATGTCTTCAGTTACTAAACAAAATACAAAAAGTGTAAGATTTGCACTATATGATTTAATAAATATAAATAAGTAATATTATGGAAACAATTGTTCTAAAAGTTGGTAGTGCAGTTTTAACACAAGATGAAGAACTTGCTATTACTAGATTACAAAATCTTGTAGATTTTATAATAAAATTAAAAACAAGATATAATGTAATTTTAGTAAGTTCAGGTGCAGTAGCAGCTGGATTTACACTTTTACAGTTAGATAAAAGTATTATTTCTAATAAACAAGCACTAGCTTCAATAGGTCAACCACTACTTTTAGATACCTATAGAAAAAAATTTAATAAACATAATGTAATATGTTCTCAAGTATTACTTGAAGCTTCTATTTTTAATGATATGCAAAGATTAAAACATGCAAAAGATGCAATAAATACATTATTACAAAACAATGTAGTTCCAATTATAAATGAAAATGATGTAACAGCTGTTGCTGAACTTGTATTTGGAGATAACGACCAATTGTCAGCTCATATTGCTTTTCATTTTGATAGTTCACTGTTAGTAATTCTTACAGATATTGATGGATATTATGATGATAATCCCCATACAAATGTAAATGCTATTTTACAAAAAGAGATAAGCACTATAAGTAAAGAAGAATTGGAAGCTTCTCATACTTCAAATACTCAGTTTGCAACTGGTGGAATTGTAACTAAACTTAAAGCAGCAGACTTTTTAATGAAGAAAAATAAAAAAATGTTTCTTACTAGTGGATTTGATTTATCACATGCTTATAATTATTTAATTGAAGATAATTATACTAAAGGTACAATTTTTAAGGCAAATAATGAATAAAAAAATAATATTTATGGGTACACCTGAGTATGCTACAGTTATATTAAAAGAGTTAGTAAAACAAAATTATGCTTTACTTGCACTTTTTACTCAAGAAGATAAAAAGGTTGGTAGAAAACAAATACTTACTGCACCTCATATTAAACAATATGTAATTGATGAAAAAATAAATATTCCTGTATTTCAACCTAAAACTTTAAAAGAAAAAGGGATTAAAGAGATTATACAAACTTTTAATCCAGATTTTATAATAGTAGCTGCTTATGGGCAAATTTTACCTCAAAATATATTAGATATTGCACCATGTATTAACTTACATGCATCACTACTTCCATTGTATAGAGGAGCTAGTCCAATTCAGCAATGTTTATTAAATGCAGATAAATATACTGGAGTTACTGCAATGTTTATGGAAGCAGGACTTGATAGCGGTGATATACTTGGTCTTAAATATTTAAAAATTGATGAGAATATGGATGTTGAATATTTATTTGATAATTTAGCATTTGTAGCAGCTGATTTGATTGTGGAAGTTCTTGAAAATTTTTCTAATATAAAAGAGATTAAACAGAATAAAACAAAAGTATCTCACTGTGGTAAAATAAAAAAAGAAGATGGAGAAGTCTTATTTGATGATGCTTTTAAATTAGTACAAAAATTCAAGGCATTTAAATTTTGGCCTGGTTTATTTTTGCAAAGTGGATTAAAACTTAAAGATTTAAGTTTATGTGAAACTAAAAGTAAGAATATTGCAGGGACAATTCTAGAAATAAATAAAGATAAAATAGTGATAGGGTGTACAAAAGGTAGTATAAATCTTTTAGTGATTCAACAACCATCAAAAAAAGCGATACTTGCAACAGATTATATTCGTGGACAAAGAGTAGAACTTGGAAATAATTTATCTTAAAAGTGTAAACTCTACGCATAAATATTTACAAGAATATATTAAAGAAAATGGATATCATAATCCAATAGCAGTATTTACATCAAATCAAACAAACGGTATTGGAAGTAGAAATAATAAATGGGAAGGACAAAAAGATAATTTTTACCTCTCTTTTGTAATCTCAAAAGAAAATTTACCACAAGATATAGAGATTCAATCACTTTCAATATATTTTTCATTTATTTTAAAAGATTTGTTAAAAAGTTTAAATTCAAATGTATGGTTAAAATGGCCTAATGATTTTTATATAAATGATAAAAAAATTGGGGGTACTATTACTACAATAAGTAAAGAATTAATTTATTGTGGGATAGGTATAAATTTTACAAATATTTCTAATAACTTTGAGTCACTTGATATAGAGATATCTGCTGATAGATTATTAAATTTATATTTAAATAAGCTTGAATATTATCCTTCTTGGAAGCATATTTTTAGTAAATATTCGATAGAATTCCAACATAGTAAAAAGTTTTACGCAACAATAGATTACAAAAAAGTTTCATTAGAAAATTCTATATTAAACGATGATGGATCTATACAAATTGACAATAAAAAGGTATTTAGTTTAAGATGATAGAAGTAATAGCAATAGCAAATCAAAAAGGTGGAGTAGGTAAGACTACTACAGCTGTGAACTTAAGTGCCGCTTTAGCCCTAGAAGGGAAAAGAGTACTATTAATCGATGCTGATCCACAAGCAAATGCTACAACATCTTTAGGTTTTCATAGAGATACATATGAGTATAACCTTTATCATGTAATGTTAGGGACGAAAACATTAAATGATATTATTTTAGATACACAAATTGATAACTTAAAACTTGCACCTTCAAATATTGGCTTAGTTGGAATTGAAAAAGAATTTTACAAAAATAATAAAGATAGAGAATTAGTTTTAAAAAGAACTATTGATGAAGTAAAAGATGATTATGACTATATTTTAATTGACTCACCACCTGCATTAGGGCCAATTACTATTAATACTCTAAGTGCATCTAATTCTGTACTTATTCCAATCCAATGTGAGTTTTTTGCATTAGAAGGTCTAGCTCAGTTATTAAATACAATAAAACTTGTAAGACAAACAATAAATGCATCTTTAGAAATAAAAGGTTTTTTACCAACTATGTACAGTGGACAAAATAATCTTGCAAAACAAGTATTTGCTGATCTTGCAAAACATTTTGAGTCAAAATTATTTAAATTATCAAATGGTTCATATGTTGTAATCCCACGAAATGTAAAATTAGCAGAGAGTCCTAGTTTTGGAAAACCAATAATGCTTTATGATCCAAGCGCAATTGGAACAAAAGCATATATCAATCTAGCAAAATCTATTTTATCTTAAATAAGGAATTATTATGGCATTAGGAAGAGGACTTAGCGAATTATTAGGTGAAGTTGAAACAGCATATGAGAATAATACTCAAGATAATTCAAGTGTAACTAAAATTGATTTATCTTTAATAACTGTAAATCCATATCAACCAAGAAAAATATTTGATGATGAAAAGATTAAAGAATTAAGTGAGTCTATTAAGTCACATGGTCTTTTACAGCCAGTTGTTGTAACAAAAAATGGTAATTCTTATATCTTAGTTGCAGGCGAAAGAAGATTAAGAGCAAGCAAATTATTAAATAATAAAACTATTGATGCAGTTATTCTAGATATTGAAGATAAACAACTAAGAGAATATGCATTAATTGAAAATATTCAAAGATCAGATTTAAATATTTTAGAAATTGCATATTCTTATAGTAGTTTGTTAAATGAACATAATATTACTCATGAAGAATTATCAAATATTGTACATAAGAGCAGATCTTCAATTACAAATATGTTAAGACTTTTAACTCTTAGTGTTTATACTCAACAAATGATTTCAGCAGATAAAATTTCTTTGGGTCATGCCAAATTAATTATTGGATTAAATGATGATATTCAAAAGATGATTGTTGATTCAATAATTGGTCAAAGATTAAGTGTTAGAGAAACAGAAAAACTTGTAAAAGAGTTTAAAAATAAAAAAAATAGTATAAATAAAACTAATACTGATAAAAAAATAAAATTTGATCTAACTAGCTTAAATAAAATTGTTGATAAATTTAAAGATAATGAATTAAAAATAAAAATCACAAATAATAGTTTTAATATTGAAATAAACTCTCAAGAAGATGTTCAAAAGATATTAAAATTTTTCAATAATAATAACCCCCTTTAATATATAACACATATAAAATTAGATATAATCCACACAGGTTTGTTCAATTTATTTTAAATAAGTTGGATTTCTAAACTGTAAAAATTTGTATGGAGAATTAAATGTTAGACATAAGTCCAATATTACTACTTAGCTCAGCGATAGTATTTCTAGTTGTTTTAGCACGACTAAATTCTTGCCTTTACAAGCCATTATTTAAGCACATGGATGACAGATCTGAATCAATTGCAAATGATTTAGAAGCTGCCAAAAACAATGCTGCTGATGTTGATGGAATGTATCAAGAAGCCTCAGATATTATTGCTGCTGCAAAGAAAGAAGCTTCTTCAATTCGTGAAAGTGCTTATAATGAAGCAAAAGCCGTAAGTGATTCTAAAATATCAGAATTTAAAATTCAATTAGAAAGTAAATATTCTGAATTTGTTTTAAATTTGAAAGATGAAACTGAATCTCTTAAAGAAACATTAGTTGCACAAATGCCTCAATATAAAGAGACATTAAAAACTAAGCTTAGTTCAATATAGGTGGTGAATATGAAGAAAATGTTATTTTTAAGTTTTGTATTAAGCCCATTAGCTTTATTTGCTAATGGAGATGTACAAACAGATATTTTACCAAGAACAGTAAACTTTTTAATTTTTACAGCAATAATATATTATTTATTAGCTGATAAATTAAAAGAATTTTTTACTGGTAGAACTGCATCTATTCAAGCTGAATTAGATGAAGTACAAGCTACTTTGGAAGAATCTGAAAAGAAAGTTCAAGATGCAAAAGCGGAGCTTGAAAAAGCTAAAGCAGTTGCAATTGAATTAGTTAGTGATGCTCAAGGAGATATTGATTCTATTAAAAATAAAATCAGTACAACTTGTGACAATGATATTGCTTATTTAGAAAAAAGTTTTAATGAAAAAATAGAACTAGAAGCTAAAAAAGCTAATAAAGCTATAGTAAATGAAGTATTAGAAGAGTTATTTAACAATTCTGATGTTACTATGTCACAAGAAAATCTATCTAAAGTTATACTAAAGAAGGCTGCATAATGAGTATTTTAATAGCAAAAAGATATGTTAAAGCGTTAATAGATGGTAAAGATGTTGATACTATTTCTTCTATTGCAGAAGAATTAAAATTAATATCAAGTGCTTATAGTGATGAGAAATTTTTAAATATTATCTCATCTATTGATATTGAATCTTCTAAAAAAACTGATTTAATAATCTCTTTTGTTGAAAATTGTAGTAATACAGTTAAAAACTTAATTGTATTATTAGGAAGTAATAGAAGATTAAATATCATTCCTGCTATTTCATTAGAGTTAAATAAGCAAGTTTCAAAACTAAAAAATAGTTATGAAGGTATTGTTTACTCTAAAGAAAAGTTACCTGATACATATGTAAATGAAATGCAAACTAGTTTTGCAAAGAAATTTAATGTTGATTTAACTTTAAAAAATGAAGTTTCATCTTATGATGGAATTAAAGTAGATATTGATGGTTTAGGTATTGAAATTGGTTTTTCTCAAGAAAGACTAAAATCTCAAATGATAGACCATATTTTAAAAGCAGTTTAGATAAGACTAAAAGTCTTAAGTTAAAAATTAAAAGGAGAAAATGAATGAGTACAAAAATTCAAGCAGATGAAATCAGTTCTATAATCAAAGAAAGAATTGATAATTTTGAATTAAATGTAGATATCAACGAAACAGGAAAGATTATTTCTTTTGCTGATGGTATTGCAAAAGTTTATGGACTTAACAATATTATGGCTGGAGAGTTAGTTGAGTTTGATAATGGAGCTAGAGGTCTAGCACAAAACTTAGAAGAAGCTGCAGTTGGTGTTGTTATATTAGGTTCTAGTGAAGGTTTAAGAGAAGGTACATCTTGTAAAAGAGTTGGTGATCTTTTAAAAGTTCCTGTAGGTCCAAATACTTTAGGTAGAGTAGTAAATGCACTTGGTGAACCAGTTGATGGTAAAGGTGAAATTGTTGCTGCTGATTATAAATTATTAGAAGATAAAGCTCCTGGAATTATGGCTAGAAAATCTGTTCATGAACCATTAGTAACTGGAATCAAAGCTATTGATGCACTTGTACCAATTGGTAGAGGTCAAAGAGAGCTTATTATTGGTGATAGACAAACTGGTAAAACAACAGTTGCAATTGATGCAATTATTAACCAAAAAGGTCAAGATGTTAAATGTGTATACGTTGCAATTGGTCAAAAAGCTTCAACTATTGCAAATATTGTTGGTGCTTTAGAAGCTGCAGGTGCTATGGAGTATACAACTATTGTTACTGCAAATGCATCTGAATCTTCTGCATTACAATTCCTTGCTCCTTATGCAGGTGTTACAATGGGTGAATATTACAGAGACAATGGTCAACATTGTTTAATTGTTTATGATGATTTATCTAAACATGCTGTTGCTTATAGAGAGATGTCATTATTACTTCGAAGACCTCCGGGTAGAGAAGCTTATCCTGGTGATGTATTTTATCTTCACTCAAGATTATTAGAAAGAGCTGCTAAAGTTAATGATGATTTAGGTGGAGGAAGTTTAACTGCTTTACCAATTATTGAAACTCAAGCTGGTGATGTTGCTGCTTATATTCCAACAAATGTAATTTCTATTACTGATGGGCAAATATTCTTAGAAACTGATCTATTTAACTCTGGAATTAGACCTGCAATTAATGTTGGTTTATCTGTATCTAGAGTTGGTGGAGCTGCACAAATTAAAGCTACAAAACAAGTTGCTGGAACACTTAAGCTAGATCTTGCTCAATATAGAGAGCTTGAAGCATTTGCACAATTTGCTTCAGATTTAGATGCTTCAACTAGAGCTCAATTAGAAAGAGGTCAAAGAATGGTTGAATTATTAAAGCAAGGTGTTAATAAACCTCTAGTAATTGAAAAACAAGTTACTGTTTTATATGCTGGTGTTAATGGTTTCATTGATGATATTGATCCTGCTGATATTGTTAAGTTTGAAAATGAATTCCATTTATTTATTGAGCAAAAATATGCTTCTTTACTAACAGATATTGCATCTAAAAAGAAAATTGATGATGATATTAAAGAAGTTCTAGAAACTGCTATAAATGAGTTTAAAACTATTTTTAAAGCAAACTAGGAAATAAATTATGGCTAACTTAAAAGATATATCAAGACAAATCAAAAGTGTTAAGAATACACAGAAGACAACTAAAGCTATGAAGCTTGTTTCTTCTGCAAAGTTAAGAAGAACACAGCAATTGTCAGAACAAGCTAAAAGTTATGCTTTAAAAATTAATGATATTTTATCTGACATTGCTAACAGAGTTGTTAAAATGGAAGGTGAAGAAAATATAAATCGAGCTTTTGTTCCAAATGATAATCCAAAGACAATTGATATTGTTTTTGTTACAGCAGATAAAGGTCTTTGTGGTGGTTTTAATATGGCTACTATCAAAGCAGTAAGAAATTTAATTGAAGAATATTCAAATAAAGGTGTTACTATAAGACTTAGAGCTGCAGGAAGAAAAGGTATTGATTATTTTAATTTTCAAGGTGTGGATTTACATGATAGTATCGTTGGTTTAACCTCTGCTCCAACATATGATGGCGCTACTGATTTTATTAGTGGTGTTTATGAAGACTTTAATAATGAAATAACTGATAAAGTTATACTTGTATATAATGGTTTCCTTAACATGCTTTCGCAAGAGTTAAGAACTAAAGAATTATTACCAGTATCTTTTAATAATGTTTCGGTTGTTAAAGATTCATCTATGTTAGAAATTGAACCAGATGATGATGAAGAGATATTAAATGAATTAACTTCAAAATATGTAGATTTTAATATGTATTATTCATTGATTGATTCTCTTGCTGCTGAACACAGTGCAAGAATGCAAGCAATGGATGCAGCAACTAAAAATGCAAAAGAAAAAGTTGACAACTTAACAGTTGAATTTAATAAAGCAAGACAAGCAGCGATTACAACAGAATTAATTGAGATTATTTCTGGTGTTGAATCGATGAAGTAATAGAAAAAGAAAGGAATAAAATATATGAATGGTAAAATTATTCAAATTATGGGTCCTGTAGTTGACGTTGAATTCGACGGCTACTTACCTGCAATAAATGATGCATTAGAAGTATCTGGTACTAAAGAAAGATTAGTACTAGAAGTAGCAGCTCATATTGGTGATAGTAGAGTAAGAACTATTGCTATGGATATGACAGAAGGTTTAGTAAGAGGACAAGAAGTTGTAGCAACTGGTGCTCCTATTATGGTTCCCGTTGGTGAAAATGTTCTTGGTAGAATTTTCAATGTAATTGGTGAGCCTGTTGATGATGGTGCTCCTGTTGCAGAAGGTACTCCTACTATGTCAATTCACAGAGATGCTCCTACATTTGAAGAGCAATCAACTTCAACAGAGATGTTTGAAACTGGTATTAAAGTAGTTGATTTACTTGCTCCTTACTCTAAAGGTGGGAAAGTAGGACTATTTGGTGGTGCTGGTGTTGGTAAAACAGTTATTATTATGGAATTAATTCACAATGTTGCATTTAAACATGATGGTTATTCTGTATTTGCTGGTGTTGGTGAAAGAACAAGAGAAGGAAATGACTTATACTTTGAGATGAAAGATTCAAATGTATTAGATAAAGTTGCTTTATGTTATGGTCAAATGAGTGAGCCACCAGGTGCAAGAAATAGAATCGCACTTACAGGTCTTACTATGGCTGAGTACTTTAGAGATGAAAAAGGTCTTGATGTATTAATGTTTGTTGATAATATCTTTAGATTTGCACAATCAGGTTCTGAAATGTCAGCTTTACTTGGAAGAATTCCTTCAGCTGTTGGTTACCAACCAACACTTGCTAGAGAAATGGGTGCTTTACAAGAAAGAATTACTACAACTAAAAAAGGTTCTATTACTTCTGTTCAAGCAGTATATGTTCCTGCAGATGATTTAACTGATCCAGCTCCTGCTTCAGTTTTTGCTCACCTTGATGCTACAACTGTTTTAAACAGAAAAATTGCTGAAAAAGGTATTTACCCTGCTGTTGATCCACTTGATTCTACTTCTAGAATCTTAAGTGCTGATGTACTTGGTGATGAGCATTACAACACTGCAAGAGGTGTTCAATCTTTATTACAAAAATATAAAGATTTACAAGATATTATTGCTATTCTTGGTATGGATGAATTATCTGAAGCTGATAAAATGGTTGTTGAAAGATCAAGAAAAGTTGAAAAATTCTTATCTCAACCATTCTTCGTTGCTGAAGTATTTACAGGATCTCCAGGTAAATATGTTGAACTTGCGGACACTATTGCAGGATTCAAAGGTATCTTAGAAGGTGCTTATGATCATATGCCAGAAAATGCATTCTACATGGTAGGAAGTATGGATGAAGCTATAGCTAAAGCTGAAAGTATGAAATCGTAGGAGATAATATGAGTGATACAATTAAATTATCAATCGTAACTCCTACAGGTGAAATATACTGTGATGACGTTAAATCAGTTGTTCTTCCAGGTAAAGATGGTGAGTTTGGTGTAATTCCTGCTCACTCATCATTAGTATCATCTTTAACTGTTGGTGTTATTGAAATTACTAAAACAGATGCTAGTATTGAAGTTATTGCTATAAACTGGGGACATGTAAAAGTTGATGAATCATTTGTTGATGTTTTAGTTGATGGTGCAGTTGCTTTAAGTGGAGATGATTCTTCTGTTATAGCACAAAATATCCAAAAAGCTAAAGATTTAGTAAGCTCTGTAGAAGATTCAAATGTTTCTATGGCTGCAGTAAATGCTAGAATTTCTTCATTTGCATAAGTAGATTAAATGATTGATACTATTTTAAATTATATTGAAACTAATGGGGCTATTACACTTGGAGTATTAGCATTGTTATCTTTATATTTAATTATAACTATTTGGATATTTATTTATAAATATTTAGAAATTAGTTCTAATATCAATCAAGAAATTAATTCATTAGAATCATTAATTATTAATGATTCTAGAATTAACCCACTATCAAGTATTGGACAATATGTAGGACATAAACCTATTAGTAAAGAGCTCTTAGAATCATGTGAGATTTCTTTAATAAGAGAAGCAAGTTCAGGATTGTCTTGGCAATCAATTATTTCATCAACTGCTCCATTTATTGGATTATTTGGTACTGTTGTAGGTATATTAGAATCTTTTGCAAAATTTGCAAATACTTCAAAAGTTTCGTTTTCTACAATTGCACCTGTTATTTCTGAAGCGCTTGTTGCAACAGCAGCAGGTATATTTGTAGCAATATTTGCATATACTTTTCATCAAATTCTAACAAGAAAAATATATTTATTAAATACATATATTAAATCACAAATAAATCTTATTTTATCAGGTAAATAATATTGTATAATTACAATGAAAAACCTGATTTAAATATTACACCACTAGTTGATGTTATGCTAGTGCTTTTAGCTATTTTAATGGTTACGGCTCCAGTTTTAGAGTATGAAGAAACTATAAATTTACCAAAAGGTAGTCATAGTAAAAAAATACAAGATATTAAAAAAATTGATTTATTGATTACCGAATCTAAAGAAATAATTATAAATAAAAATAAATATCAATTTGATACTTTTGCAGATAATTTTATCTTATTTGCTAAAACGTTAAATAGAGATACCCCAATTCATATTAGAGCAGATAAAAATTTAAAGTATGATAATGTTATTTATGTATTGAAATCAGTAAAAGAGGCTGGATTTTATAAGGTATCATTAATAACAGATGGCTAAAAATTATAATTTTATATTATCTGCAATAATATCATTATCTATTTATGTTCTTATAATTTTATTATTTCTTTTATATATAAAAACTGATAAAGTAAAAAAATATGAATTAGTATCTAAAAATACAGTTCTTGAATTAGAATTAATTATAAATGATAAACCAAAAGATCTTAAATCTAATACACAAAATAGTATTAAAAAATCTATAACTAAAAAAATTATTAAAAAAAGTACTGCTACAAGTGCAAAAAAGAAAACAAATCTTAAATCACTCTTTGCAAATATATCTACAAAATCAAATCAAGTTCAAAAGAAAAAAGTTTTAAATGTTAAAACAACAAATGTTAATAGTAGATTTAAATCAAAATATGAAAAACAAAAAAGAAATGAAAGTATAAGCAGTTCTAAACTTATTGATGTAAAGAAAGAACAAAAAAACAAAAAAAGTATACTATCAAACAATAATAAAGGACTATATGATAAGTATTTTTCAAAAATTAATAATATTATTTTAACTAGATGGTATAATTATCCACTTTTTAAAGAAAATGATTACCTAGTTGTTGCTGAAATTATCATTGATTCAAAAGGATTATTTAGTTATCATATTACATCATATTCTGGAAATTTAGTAGTTGATAATGCTGTAAAAGAATTTTTAAAAAATGAAAAAATGAAAAAATATCCTATTTCTCCTGATGGCAAAAATAAAAGAATTAGAATAAATTTTAAACCAGAAAAATATATATAATTAAAGGAAAAAAATGATTTATAAAAAAATAATTTTATTTTTATTAGTATTATCTAATTTATTAGCAGTTGATGCAGAACTAGATATTATTAGAAAACAATCTACAATACCAAATATTGCTGTTATTGTTACAAGCAGTACAATAAATTCTACTTTGGCAAATAATATCAAGGTATTATTAGAAAAAGATTTAGAAGTTAGTGGACATTTTAATGTACAGTTAACAACATTAAAAATTAATAATATATTTGAAAATATTAATTTTTCAAATAAAAAACTGCAAAAACTGGATTTATTAATTAATATAGAAATTAATAAAAATTCAAAACGAAATATTGAAGTTGTTATGAATTTAGTTGATTTAAATAAAAAAGAAACAATATTTGGAAAAACATATTCTATTACTAATAGTAATAGGTATCCATTTTTGTCTCATAAAATTGCAATTGCAGTTAATGATAATTTAAATGCTCCTTCAATTGAATGGATGGATAGATTTGTAATATTTGCTAGATATACAAAAGCAAAAAAAAGTGAAATAGTTGTTGCAGATTATACGTTAACATATCAAAAAACTGTTGTTAAAGGTGGATTGAATATTTTTCCTAAATGGGCTAATAAAGATCAGGATAGTTTTTATTATACATCTTATGGCGATTTATATCCGGCATTAATTCATCAAGATTTATATACATCAAAATCAAAGAAAATATTAGATTCTGATGGTATGATTGTTTGTTCTGATGTTAGTGATGATGGTAGTAAAATTATTGTAACAATGGCACCAGAAGGTCAACCTGATATTTATATATATGATGTTAATTCAAAAATAAAAACTAGATTAACTACTTATTCAGGGATTGATGTTGGCGGAAATTTTGTTGAAAATGATACCAAAGTGGTATTTGTATCAGATAGACTTAATAAACCAAATATTTTTGCTAAAAAAATTGGAGAAACTGGTGTTGAAAGATTAGTATATCATGGTAAAAATAATTCACAAGCAAGTACATTTAATGATTATATTGTTTATTCTAGTAGAGAAAGAGTAAATGAATTTGGAAGAAATATGTTTAATCTTTATCTTATTTCTACACAAAGTGAGTCAATAAGAAGATTAACTACTCAAGGGGTTAATCAATTTCCAAAATTTTCACAAGATGGAGAATCTATTTTATTTATTAAAAATTATAATGATAAAAGTTATCTAGGAATAATTAGGCTAAATTATAATAAATCATTTTTATTTTCACTAAAAAGTGGAAAACTTCAATCAATAGATTGGTAATATAGAAAATATAATTAAGCTTTAATATTGTATAATCATAAAAAAAAGGAAAATAATGAATAATATATATATAAAAATAGTAAGTTCACTATTATTAGTTGGACTGATTACAGGATGTTCATCTTCAAATGAAAATGTAGCGTATGAAAATGGTTCGCAAAAAATTGATAGTGACAAAGATAATAAAGTTAGTAAGATTTCATCATCTGACAATACAATGAATGATGCAATGGTTAAAGAAGAAATTACTGCAAATGATAATCAAACATCATCTATTATTAATGGAAAAACAATTATTTTAAATTCTGTTCATTTTGGATTTGATAAATATAAATTATCTGATGAAATGAAAATTATTACTACTAAAAATTCTGAAATTATTAATGATGTAATTGTAGATGTTAAAGATGTTAAAATAAAACTTGAAGGAAACTGTGATGAATGGGGAACTGATGAGTATAATTATGCATTAGGTTTAAAAAGAACAAAAACTATAAAAAATGCTTTAATTAAAGATGGAATATCATCTGATAGAATTGTTGTAGTATCTTATGGGGAAAGTAACCCTAGATGTACTAAACAAACAGCTAAATGTTGGAAACAAAACAGAAGAGTAGATCATAAGTTATTACCATAATAAATATATGCTTAAAATAATCTCACTTTTAATATTAGGGATAACTTTTTTAAATGGAAAAGAGATCTCAGTTTTTGGAGCAGGTGATATTGAATCATCTTCTCCTTACGGCTTAACTAAAACAGAAAAAGCAATATTAAAAAATACAAAAAAAATAAATTCTTTTTCAAATAAAATTAATTCTGTTGAAACTTCTCAAGAAGAGATTATTGAAAAACTAGAAGGGATATCTTCTGTATATGAATCAGATAGTAAATCTTTACATAAAACTAAAAGAAATATTACAACTATAAACAATAATATAGATGCAAATAAAGTTAATATTGAAAATTTATTAACAAAAGTTAATATTAATACTAATAATATCAATAAATTAAATGATAAATTAGATAATTTTATAACTTTACAACAAAAAAATAATGTTTTAGTTGAGCAATCTTTGAAAAAGATTACTACATTAGTTAACAAAATAAATAAAAACTACGTATCAAAAAAAGAGTTTGATGAGTTAGTAGCATTTATAAATAAATCAAATAGAGTAGTCAAAAAAAGTATTAAAAAACAAAATAAAAAAGTTGTTAAAAAAAGAACAAAAAAAGAGACTTTGGAATTAGCAGTTAAGTTATTTAATAAAAATTATTTAACAAAATCTAAACCTTTATTTGAGGATTTAATATCTAAAAATTACAAGCCTGCACAATCTAATTATTATGTTGGGGAAATTTATTTTTATAAAAAAAATTATAAAACTGCAATTTATCATTATAAAACAAGTATGATGCTTTATGATGAAGCAAGTTATATTCCAAAATTATTATTACATAGTGCAATCTCTTTTGAAAAAATTAAAGATAAAGATAATGCTATTAATTTTTATGGTACTTTAGTTGATGCTTATCCAGAAACAAAAGAAGCAAAAATAGCTCAAACACATTTAAAAAAATTATAAAAGGAAAAAAATGAATAAAAATGATATTGTATCAATTGAATACACAGTAATAAATCAAGAAACTAAAGAGGTTGTTGATACAAATGTTGATGGTAAGCCATTAGATTTTATGGTAGGAAGAGAACAAATTATTCCTGGACTTGAAAGTAAGTTAATTGAACTTTCTAAAGATGATAAAGCTGATGTATTAGTTGCACCTGCAGATGGTTATGGAGAATATAATGATGATGCTGTTCAAACTTTACCAAAAGAACAATTTGAAGGTGTTGATTTAGTTGAGGGAATGACTTTATACGGTTCTGGTGATAATGGTGAAACAGTTCAAGTAATTGTAAAGTCATTTGATGATGAAAATGTTCAAATTGATTATAATCATCCCTTAGCTGGTAAAACTTTAATGTTTACAGTTAGAATACTAGATGTAAGAGCAGCTACGGAAGAAGAGATTGCAACTGGTGTTGTTGGTGGAATGGCTAGTGGTGGTTGTTGTGGTTCTGGATCATGTGATACTCATGAAGAGCCGGCTGTTAAAGCTGATGATCACCAATGTTGTGGTGGTGGGCACTGTAGTTAATAATAACTATTGTGTAAATAAAAAAGCTCTTGTTTCATTTGAAATAGGAGCTTTTTGTTTATATTGTATTAAGTAATAAATATTTATTATTTAATACAATATAAAAATTAAAAGGAAAATTATGAAAAAAATAGCATTTATATTCCCTGGTCAGGGTAGTCAAACAGTTGGAATGGGTAAAGATTTTTTTGAAAATAGTGATATTGCAAAAGAGATGATTTCAAAAGCGAGTGAAAGATTAGGATTTAATTTTGAAGAGTTATTATTTAGTGAAAATGATAATTTAGGGAAAACTGAATTTACACAACCTGCAATTTTACTAGTAAGTTGTATTGCAATTGAAGTATTTAAAACAAAATGTGATATTGCACCTCAATTTGTTTTAGGACATTCCTTAGGTGAATTTTCTGCATTAGTTGCATCAGGAGCTATAAATTATTTAGATGCAGTAGAACTTGTACATAAAAGAGGATTATTTATGAATGAAGCATGTGCTGGAGCTGGTGCTGGTATGATGGCTTTAGTTGGATTAGATGATGAAAAAGTTGAATCAATGACAGCTTCACAAAGAGAAGATGGTAAAAAGATTTGGGCAGCAAATTATAATATGGATGGTCAAATTGTAGTTGCGGGTATTAAAGCAGATTTAGAATCTTTAGTAGATACATATAAAGAAGCTGGGGCAAAAAGAGCAATCGTACTTGATATGAGCGTTGCTAGTCATTGTGAATTATTAAATTCAGCAGTAGAAAAATTAAATCCATTTTTAAATGAATATATTACTGATAATTTTAATACATCTGTAATTTCAAATGTTACTGCTAATTCATATAATACAAAAGAAGAAGCTGTTAAATTATTAGGTGAGCAATTAATTTCACCAGTTAAATATAAACATTCTATACTTGCAACTGCAAATGGATTAGATATGTTAATAGAATTTGGAAATGGTGCAGTATTAAAAGGATTAAATAGAAAGATTATTAAATCTCTTCCTACATTAAATGTTTCAGATATGAAAACATTAGAAGCTACTATGGAAAAATTAAATGACTAAATTAGCAATAATGGGTGCTATGGAAGAAGAGATTATTCCATTACTTTCTAAATTTACAGATATTAAAAAGAATGAATTCGCGTCAAATACTTATTATGAAGCAAAATTAGGAAATTTAGATGTAGTTATTGCATATAGTAAAATTGGTAAAGTATTTTCTACTTTAACTGCTGCAACTTTGATAGAAATTTTTTCTTGTGATACCTTATTATTTTCAGGAGTTGCAGGTGGTATAAATCCGGAACTTAAAATTGGTGATTTAATTGTTGCATCTAAATTATCACAACATGATTTAGATATCACTGCATTTGGACATCCTCATGGATATGTTCCTGGTGGAGGAGTATTTGTAAATACCGATGAAAACTTAAAAAATATTGCATTAGATGTTGCAAAAGAAAATAATATAAAATTAATAGAAGGTATTATTGCTACAGGTGATCAATTTGTAGCAAATGAAGAGAGAAAGAATTTTATTGCTAATACTTTTAAGGCAGATGCTTTAGAGATGGAAGGAGCAAGCGTTGCCGTTGTATGTGATGCATTAGATGTACCTTGTCTTATATTAAGAGCTATAAGTGATACAGCTGATATGGATGCCGGATTTAACTTTGATGAATTTTTAGAAGATTCTGCAAAAAAGTCTGCTGATTTTTTAATACAAATAGTTAATAAGTTAAATAAATAGTAAAATGTATGATAAATTATTATATATATAATTAATATATAAATATAAAATAGAACAAAAAAAGGCCAATAACAAAAAAGTTATTGGCCTTTTTAAATTAAAAGAAAATAAAAAAAAATATAGAGTTGAAGAAGAAAGCCTAAAAATAGGTAATC
>Ga0256826_1000929_pt1 | contig 18232 bp, 14 predicted proteins | sample CV79metaG_FD_185975 | JGI IMG/M metagenome (GOLD analysis project Ga0256826, IMG submission 185975) | Hydrothermal vent microbial communities from East Pacific Rise, Pacific Ocean - CV79 | ecosystem: Environmental > Aquatic > Marine > Hydrothermal vents | place: Pacific Ocean: East Pacific Rise...
CCCTTGGAAGCTTACCATAGGTGATTATTCATGGATTGGCGAGAAATCATGGATTGATAATCTTGATGATGTAGTAATTGGTAAACATTGTTGTATCTCACAGGGTGCAATGCTACTTTGTGGTAATCATAACTTTAAATCTCCGGGTTTTGATTTAATGGTAAAACCAATTATCCTTGAAGATGGTGCATGGGTTGGTGCATTTAGCATTGTTGCTCCCGGAGTAACACTTAAATCACATTCAGTTTTGGCAGTTAATTCTGTTGGTACTCGTGATTTAGATGAATACTCTATTTATCAAGGTAATCCTGCCGTAAAGGTAAAAGAAAGAAAAATTGAGTAAGATCAAGTTTTTGTATTTCAAAGTGCAGTTAATCTTAAACATCTTATTATGAAAGTATCAATTATCACAATAACATACAATAGTGAGCAATCTATTTCCGATGCCATTAATTCTGTAATCTCACAAACATATCCCAATATTGAATACATTGTTGTTGACGGAAAATCAAAGGATAATACGGTTAAGATTATTAAATCTTATGGTGATAAAATCAGTAAATTTGTAAGTGAGCCTGATAAAGGAATTTATGATGCTCTTAATAAAGGAATAAATATGGCAACCGGCGATATAGTCGGTTTTATGCATTCAGATGATTTGTTTGCGAATGAAAATATCATACAAAATGTGGTAAATAAATTTAATACAAATGATACAGACTCACTTTATGGCGACTTGCAATATGTGTACAAAGAAGATACCAATAAAGTATTAAGATACTGGAAGTCGGGTGATTTTAGCTTACGTCAACTAAAATTGGGATGGATGCCCCCCCACCCAACATTATATATAAAGCGTTGGGTTTATGAAAAGTATGGAAGCTTTAATATTGATATGGGAATTGCTGCGGATTATGATACCATGTTACGGTTTTTAGGAAAATATAAAATATCTACACAGTATTTACCCGAAGTAATGGTTAAAATGAGGGTAGGAGGAGCCAGTAACAGAAGTGTTAAGAATATAATTCAAAAATCAGCAGAGGATTGGGATGCAATTAAGCGAAATCAATTCGGTAATATTTTTACTCTTGTATTTAAGAATTTACGTAAGGTAACACAGTTTTTGAAGAAGTAAGCTATCTGTTTTATGCGTAAAAAAGTATTAATAGCCATACCTGCATTTAATGAGGTAAAAAATATCGGAAGTGTTTTAAACATATTAAGAGATTATAAAAAAAATATTCTGGTAGTTGATGACGGTAGTACTGATGATACACGTAATATTGTTGATAGCATGGAAGTCAGCGTTGTTTCACATAAAAATAATCTAGGTCTTTCTGCTGCTTACAACTCAATGTTTAACTTTGCAGATAGCAATAATTATACGCATATGGTTACTCTGGATGGTGATGGACAACACGATCCTTCTTATGTGTCGCATTACATTAAAATGCTTGATAATTACGATTTTGTGATAGGAAACAGGTTTAGTTTTCCCGAAGAAATACCTCCAACAAAGCTTGCCTCAAATTTTTTTGCCGTTATGCTAACACGAATTACTTTTGGTAATACTCTACCTGACGTTGCTTGTGGTTTTAGAGCAATGAAGCTCGATAAATCAACAAAACTCATTCATTCACTACACTATGGTGTTGTTTATGAAATGCTTTTTAAAGAACTTAATAATAAAAAGGAAATCGGCGTGGTAAATATTCCCGCAAAATATGATTTGTCTGAAAGGTTGCTTACCAATACAAACGAAATCTTTGGGTTGTTAGGAGAGTTAATCAGATATAATCCCATGGAAGAATTAAAAAATATTTCGTACAACCTTTTTATGGGAAGTGATTTTGAGATTAATATGCAGGGATATACTTTTAGAGGAAGATATATTGATTCCTTTAATTATGAACTTTCAACAGACTTGGAAAAAGCGAAACATTTTTATGAAGATTTTTTTAACTAATAATTAGAGATATGGCAATTGAACAAAAGAAATTGGGTTATTTTTCATCTCTTGATTTATTGAGAGGTTTGGCCTCTGTAGCGGTAATATTTTTCCATTTTACTCATGGAAATAAGGGGTACCTAAGTCATGATAATTTCCTGTGGATTATTGGTAAATATGGCTTCTTAGGTGTTGATGTATTCTTTGTGCTATCAGGCTTTGTTATACCGTATGCAATGTATAGGGGTAGATATAAGATTGCAAGCTTTGGCAGGTTTATGGTCAAGCGTGTTGTACGTATTGAACCACCATATCTCATAAGTATTGCTTTGATACTGGTACTTAATTATTTAAGTACATTGTCTCCCTATTATAGAGGTGCCGCATTTCATATCGATTATACAGCATTGGCTTTGCACATAGGATATTTTAACGCATTTTTTCATTATCCATGGGTAAATGATGTGTATTGGACTCTTGCTATTGAGTTTCAGTTTTATATACTAGTGGCTTTATTATTACCACTTTTAATTCATCCAAAAAAGTATATTTCAATTTTAACAATTACAATTTTTGCTATTCTAGGAGTCTTTATTACTGATCATAGTTATATTTTTAACTATGGGTTATTATTTGTAGTAGGTATTTTGATGTTTCAGTTTCAAATTGGTTATCTTAAAAAAGGGGAGTTTGGATTATTGTTATTGATAGTGTTAATAATGATTTTTGCTAAATTTGATAAACGGTATTTAATTGCTGCTTTGTTGCCATATTTCTTTGTAATGTACTTCGATTTTAGCAATAGTTTTTCCAAATTTCTTGGCAATATTTCATATTCACTATATCTAATTCATATACCTATTGGCGGCAGGATAATAAATTTAACTGCTACTTTTACTGATAATGAACTTATCAGAGGTGTTTTTGTATTTGTTGCAATGGCAGTGTCAATTTTTGCTTCTTGGGTATTCTTTAAATTAATTGAGAAACCAACAATGTTATTGTCAAAACGGCTTTCTTATCAGAAAAAGAAGCAAGTCACATAGTGAATTTTCTATATTCTTTTCTGCGTCTACTTTTAACGTAATACTATGAATCATCATCATACTCCAGACAATTTTCACCCAAATAAACAAGGTAAAGCATTACATGTTGGGCTTATACCGGATGGAGGCAGAAGATGGGCAAGAAAGAATAATGTTTCATTGTCGAAATCATATGCAGTTTCTCGGGATTTAGGAATCAGCATTGCCAAATATCTTTTTTCACTTGGTGTTAGTGAGCTTAGTGTGTATTTATCGAGCTCTCAGAATTTTAGTAGGTCGGATTCTGAGATAGCCTCATTTACATCTGCTGCTGCAAAAAGTTTGGAAAACGAAATTTTAGACTTGGCTAGATTGCTTAATTTGAGGGTGGTAATTGTAGGTAACAATAAGTCGATATCAAGTAAGGTAGTCGATTTATTGATGAGGCATAACAAGCAACTTGATTCAAGATATGTAAGAAGACTTAATTTATGTATTAGTTATAACCCAACAGAAGAGTTAGAAAATGCAATTAGTTTATCAAAAAGTTCAGGTATTTTTTTGGAGTATTTGTGGGTAACAAAACCAGTTGATCTGATTATCAGGAGCGGAGGAGCTAATTTAATAAGTAACTTTTTACCTTTACAGTCTGGTTTTGCACGGCTATATTTTTTAGATGAACTTTTTAATGATGTACCCTTGTCGTCAATAAAAAACATAATGAATAGTTTTTTGGAGCTTAATAGGAAGTTTGGAGATTAAAAAATCTGATAAATAGAAAAAAAAGTTTAGTTTTGATTTTGACATGGTAACATGTCAGGCTATTTAATTATTTTTAAAGATGGAGAACAAAATTGAAAAAATACAATCCGATTTACTGGTGCTTTCGTTGTCAATTGGACAATCAATTGACTTAGAAAAAAACTGCAATAATTTCATTACTTTTTTGTCATCATGGAAAGATTTTGGCAATATCTCGGTTTGGATAAAAGACTCAGTTTTACCTGAGAGTAGAAATAGTAATAATACAAGTGTAATTACTTCAACAAATATCGGTGAGATTAGGCTAAAATCAATTGGGAGTAATCACCGTGTTTTTGAGAAAATTAGGCTATCATCTTGGTTCTCAATAGGTAGCAGAGATAGTGATTATAGGGAATTTATATTTGGACCCGGTGATACACAGGGTTTTTCGTCATTTTTTAAACTGGGAGAGATTGGGTTTATTAGAATTCATAACCATGAATTAGCTAATGCAGTTATCAGTAAAACTGAGCTTGATCCTCTGTTAATAGTAATTTCAAAGTTTACAACTTCTGTTAAGGCTTGCATTGCTTATAAAGAGTCGGTTTTTGAGAAGGAAAAGGCAAAAAATGAAGCAAAATTGGCTATTGCATCGAAGAGTAGATTCTTAAACACGATGACTCATGAGATACGAGATCCAATGAATGCAATTTTAGGTCTCGCTGAAATGTTGCGTTCAACAGGATTAAGCCTAGCACAAGAAAGCATAATTGACAAGCTTAGCTTGTCTTCAAACAACTTGGTGTATATACTTAATGAAATACTTGATTTTTCGAAACTTGAAGCTGGACAGTTAGAGGTTGATAATTCTATATTTAGGGTTGGAACTTTAGCACAATCTGTTATTGAGGATGTAAGAGTCCTTGCCTCTGCCAAATCAATATCACTAAAGTATGATGTAGATAGTTGGGTTAAAAAACCTGTAATTGGTGACTGGGCTAAAATTAGGGTAGTACTTGTTAACTTACTTCGAAATGCTGTTAAATATACAAATAGTGGAGGCGAAATAGAGCTCCATATTGAACCAGTATCTCTTTTTGCAGATTCAGTTCAGTTGCAGTTTAGTATCTCTGATACTGGTGTTGGTATCGAAAGTAAGAGGCTCGATAGTATCTTTAATAGCTACTTTATTGAAGATACATTGCATAATTTTGGTAGTAAAAAAATTGGACTTGCTCTTGCCAAGAAGCTTGTTGAATTAATGGGTGGAAGAATAAGTGTTGAAAGCACTTTAAACGAAGGTAGTACTTTTAGTTTTTACCTTGACTTTGACCTAAGTAATAAGTCTGAAACAAAGGCAGATGTCAAGAAAATTGATGAAAATAAGATAGCAAAGATTAAAGTATTACTAGTTGAGAATAGTCTGTTGAATCAAGAGATTACGATGGATTATTTAAGTAATTGGAATACTGTATTGGCTGAAAATGCAGAAAAGGCAATTAGTATTTTAAAAAATGATGACACGTTTAGCATTGTTTTTATGAATCTGCGAATGGATGAACTTAATGGAGTTGCTGCCAGTAAAATTATTCGAAATGAGTTGAATCTTGATATTCCAATTATTGCTATAACGGCTGAACCAAGTATTAGCGTTACAAACACTTGCCGTGAGGCTGGTATGAATGATATACTCTTGAAACCTTTCACAAAGGATCAAATTATTGATAGTATTATCGACAATTTGAATCAAGATGATATTTATGTAGTTGATAATGATAAAGATATTCTGGATTCCTTTACAGGAAAAACGGTTCTTGTTGTTGATGATGACATGATAACACAACTAACTACAAAAGCATTACTTGGAAGTTGCAATTTTGATGTAGTATTGTCGCATAATGGAAATGATGCTATTTCTAAAATTGCTAATTCAAACTTCGATTTGATATTAACAGATTTATTTATGCCTGAGATGGATGGATTTGAATTATCAAGAAAGTTAAGAGAGTTAAATATAAAGACACCGATAATTGCTTTTTCCAGTGATGATTCAAAACAAACACATCAACAATGTATTGAAGCTGGTATAAATACATTGTTTGTGAAGAAGCTATACACAAAAATGGAATGGGCAAAAAAAATATATGAGGTTGTAAAAAGTGTTGATTAAAACAATGTACTGGTTTCGTTTACTTTAACAGGATGGCAAACAGTATATAAAATAATACTGCAACAACAACACCAACTATCGAAAGAGAAATTATTAAACCCTTTTTGTATTTCTCAGCTTTGGCCTCATGTTTTTTTGACTCACTCTTTAGCTTACTAAATTCAAAAATTGTATTAATCGATTTTGTTAAGTTACTTAAAAATGAATCGTCTTTAATAATAAAATCTTTTGCACCTTTTTTAAGTAGAGAAACTGCGCTATTAATATCTTTTGAAGCTGTTAACATAACAACTGCAGGAATAGCTATGCCTTTATTTTTAAAAAACTTACGAAATTCAGTTAGTATTATATCGCCGTTTTTTGCTTCAGGCACACTACTGTTTAGGAAAAAGTCAAGAACAACAATGTCTGGTGATTCCTTCCCTTCTTGGAGTTGTGCCAACATATCTTCTCCGGTGTAAAATACTTTAATCTCAGATTTTGGGTTTCCGGGTTTGTTTAGGTTTCCTTCTAACCCAATTTTTACAATCCCGGCATACATTTCATTATCTTCCACTATATATATTAATCTCGAATATTCTGAATTTTCCATTTTTCTTATTTAGTTAAATATACTTTATTCTTCACCTAGAAGCACATTGCTATCTATGATATCTGCTAATCTATTATTAAAATCATTCCTTTTGTGTGTAAATAATAGAGTGTATGAACTCCTGAGGTGGTTGAGTAAAAAAACAATAATTAGTACCATAAATATTGCTGACCAAGGTAATATTAGTATTAAGCTGAATGCACCAACTAGACCAATTATATCGGCCACAATTGATATAACAATAATATTTGTTAAACCTGTGTTATTTAAGTTTTCCATAATAGTTTTTTTTAGTAGTTGAGTTAGTCTTCTCTAAGCAAGTCATTGTCATCAAGTATATCTTCTTTTTTCTTCTTAGCATCTTTACCTAAAAGTGTAAGTTTAAATGTATCGTAAATAATTCTGAAATCATAAAACAAAAATGCAATAACAAATAAAATAGGTATTGAGAAAGATGCTGGTAAATCTTTTAATAAAAATGCAGTAGCTATGATAATGATGTTTGCTATGTAAAGTACTATTGCTACATCTTTATGAGTTATCTTCTTTTTGGTGAGTGTATCAAGTAGTAGGTGATGGACATGTGTTTTATCTGGTGAAAAAGGCGATTTTTTTTCAATAAAAACTCTCCTTGCAAAAACACGTAAAGTATCAAAAACGGGTAAAACTAATATACCTACAACAATAATTGTAAGTCCGTTATTGCTACCAATAAAGCCACCTGTTGATGTCCCTTCGCGCATAGTTAAAATACCTAATACTGCTAATATATAGCCAATAATAAGAGAGCCTGTATCACCCATAAATATTTTAGCTTTACCGAAGTTGTATATTAAAAAACCTAATAATGCTCCTGCCATGCCAAAGGCCAAAAGTGAAATTAGAATTGCGTGAGGATTATAGAGTAGTATGCCCATAATAACTGCATCAATAAAAGCAATACCACCAGCTAGTCCGTTAACACCATCAATAAGGTTAAATGCATTTACCAATCCTACAAGTAAGACTATTGTTAAGCCGTATTGCAGTATGATGTGCATCTTCTCAATTTCGAATAATCCGTTTAATTCTGTTATTCGTGTGCCTCCTGCCGATATCATAATTGCAACAGCAATTTGAATTAAAAATTTCTTCGAAGCACTCATGTCTATCTGATCATCAATAATACCCATAACAAAAAGTACCATTAATCCATATAAAATTAAGGCAGCTTCCATCGATCCTATTGATTTTGACCCCCCATAGTACACCATCCATCCAACGGTGGCAACTATATATCCAAAAAATATACCTATTCCGCCAAGATTAGGAATTGCTGCTGCGTGAACTTTCCTTTCATTGGGTTTGTCAACAAGCTCTAACTTATTGGAGAATTTAATAATGAGTGGCATCAACTTTGCTGTTATAAAAAAAGCAAGTCCAAAAGTTACAATCATCTGGAACCAATCATTTATTAAAATATCTTTAACTATATCCACAATAAAATATTCTTTATTATTAAACTTGTAATAAAACACAAATATATTAAAATCATGTGAAGTATTAACGATTGCTTGAAAAAAAGTATTAATTTAGCGTGAATGATTATGCCAAATTTAATACATAGTTATGTTTATTAAGGAGTTTAATGCAAACATTGTTTTGCAAAGTATGATTGATATGAAATCAAGTAGTGATGATATTTTTTTGCTGCTGATTGCCGAATTTACCGAATGGAATGCCGATGAGTTTATTGCAATGGCAAACGAAAAAGATATTAGATTTTTTGGTGGAATTTTTCCTGCAATTATTACATCTGGTGGTAAGTATGAAAGTGGTGTTATTGTTAAGAAATTTCCTGCTAAAATAAATCCTGTTTTGCAGGTTGGACTAAATGTTTCAGATTTTAAAATGATTAATGTTGATCACATTGATGTGAATAGTTTTGATGGAAAACGTACAGCAATAATTATGGTTGACGGACTCTCTAGTCAGATTGCACGTTTACTTGAAAAGTTATATATGTTATTTGGCGATACTGTTAACTATGTTGGTGGTGGTGCCGGATCATTATCGTTTGAGCAAAAACCCAGTGTGTTTTGTAATAAAGGTATTTTTCAAGATGCAGCAATAATTGTATTTGTTGATAGTGATACAAGTTTGGGGGTAAAGCACGGTTGGGAAAGAGTTTATGGTCCTCTTGTTGCGACTAAAACAGATAGGAACGTCATTCAGGAGCTGAATTGGGATAATCCATTCAATGTATATAAGAGTGCTATTTTAGAAGATTCAGGTAAAGAAATAAATGCTGATAATTTTTTCTCAATTGCAAAAAGTTATCCTTTTGGGATAACCAAGGAGCGTAGTGAATATGTTGTTAGGGATCCTTTGTCGGTTACCAATATAGGTGAACTAATTTGCGTTGGAGAAGTTGTTGAGAATACTATTCTTGATGTGTTGAGAGGTGAACCTGATTCATTAATAAAGGCAGCAAAGCAAGCAGCAAAGCAAGCTGTTGAATATGGAGGTAAGTTTTCTTCTGCATTGGTTATTGATTGTATTTCGCGAGCTTTGTTTCTTGAAGAAGAATTTGGTAAAGAATTAGAAGGTGTCAGTTCAACATTGCATGAAAATAACTGTGATTTAGATATTGAGGGGGCTCTTTCGTTGGGTGAAATATCATCTGCAGGACAGGGATATTTAGAGTTTTTAAATAAGACCATTTTAATTAGTTTATTTTATGAATAAAAAAGAAAATACGGATATACTTAATGATATAACCATACTTTATGAGCTTTCACTGTCTCTGGGACAGACTCTTAACTTGCAGGAGAATATATCTAAATTTACTAGCCTGCTGATGGCTCGTAAGAACCTTAATTATGTGTCAGTATGGCTAAAAAAGAGTGTAGTTGATAAAAGGGATAGCCTTAATAATGATTACTCGTTAGTTTATGCAAATCCTACTAGTTTTATTAGTGATTTAACTATATCATCCGATCACATTGTTTTTGATTATTTAAATAATATTACAAGTTTTTCTGTAAGTAGTAAGGATAGAAATTTTCAGGATTTTGTTTTTGAAAATGAAATTTCAGATGGCTCAATTATTTTTTACAGCCTTGGTGATTTAGGCTTTTTAAAACTGTATGAGAGAGATGTGCTGGATGTTCCCACTGTTGATATTAACAAGCTAAATAATTTGATGAAGAAATTTACAAATTCGATTACGGCTTGTCTTTATTATGAAAGAGCATTATACGAAACCGAGGAACGCGCAAAAAGTGAAAATAAATATAGAAATATTTTTAACTCGATAACAGATGCCTATTCAGAGGTTGATTTTTACACAGGTGTTTTTCGCGAAATGTCACCTTCAATAAAAGCAATACTTGGATACTCACGTAAAGAATTGCTTGGCAGATCAATACAGCTTTTTTATGCTTCTGATGAAACAGGAGGTCGAATAGCAAATGATATTTTTGCTTCACCAAACAAAGAGTTAGTGGATTATGAGGTTAAGCTAATTAGTAAGTCAAAAGAAATTGTCCAATGTTCATTTTCGATGCGCCTTAAATTTGATGAAAACGGTAAGCCGGATAGAATTGTAGGAACTATGCGCGATGTTACACAACGTAAACGTGCGGAGGCTTCAGTAATTGAAGGAGAGCAAAAATGGCGGGCTTTGGTTGATAATTCACCTGACAGAATCCTTGCATTGGACAAAGATGGAAAGGTGGTTTTTGAGAATAGAAAAACAGATGATGATAGTGGTGGTAATGACACATCATCATTGTGTGCAGCTTTTGAGGATGAGGAGCTTGAAAAATACAATAATTGTTTTACCAGTGTATTTGAAAAAAGGTCTGTTGTAAGTGCTGAAATTAATTGTATTTCAGGTGCTTGGTTGCTAACAAGGTTTGTGCCGGTTTTTAATAGCGAAGAAGTTGAATATGTATTAGTTATAGCTACTGATATAACTGCCCAAAAGAAACTGGAAAATGAGCTTAGTATTGCCAAAATAGAGGCTGATTCAGCCAATGAAGCTAAAAGTCGTTTTCTGGCAAATATGAGCCATGAAATTCGTAACCCAATGAATGCAATCATTGGAAATTCTGAGCTGCTTTTCCGTACTTCACTTAATACTGACCAAGGAAGAATGCTCAATAATTTAAAACTTTCGGCTGATAATCTGTTGGAAATAATTGATAAGATACTTGATTTCTCAAAAATTGAAGCTGACAAATTAGAACTGAAAAAATCAACATTCATACTTAAAAATGAAATTGCTAAAACATTTGATTCACTATTGGGAAGCGCTAGCAACAGTGTGATTAATCTTCGTTTACATATTGATGATGCTATTCCTAATATTGTTACCGGCGATAAATTTAGGATTAAGCAGGTGATTTTAAACCTTATGAGTAATGCCATAAAATACACAAATGAGGGAGGCGAAGTATTCTTAAATTGTAAATTGGAGAGTGTTGAAAACGATAAAGTCAGAGTATTCTTTTCTGTTGAAGATACAGGGGTTGGGATAGATAAACATAGAATTGAAGAAATTTTCGATTCTTTTAATCAAGAAGATTCGAGTTTTGATTCAAGGTTTGGAGGAACCGGACTAGGGTTGTCAATTTCAAGGCAACTTGTTAGTATGATGGGTGGTAACATGATGGTTGAGAGTGAAAAAGGCGTAGGTAGCAAGTTTTATTTTTCAATTGATCTTGAAATAGGTGATGAGGATCAACTTGAAGACAGCATGATTTATGTGCCACATGACCCTCGCTTACTTGATGGAAAAACATTTTTGGTTGTTGAGGATTCAGAGTTTAATCAGGATGTTGCAAAGCTAACACTACAAGGTTGGGGGGCAGAAGTATTAATAGCTGAAAATGGGAAGGTTGCCGTTGATATAATTGAATCTGACCCAGAAGTTGTCGATTTTATTTTGATGGATATTCGTATGCCCGTCATGAATGGTATAGAGGCAACAAGAATAATTAGAGGCAAGCTAAATTGGAAGAAACCGATTGTAGCTTTAACAGGGGAGGCTTTAAAAGAAACCATTGTTGAATGTGGTAATGCAGGTATGAATGATTTTGTGTCAAAACCTGTTAAAGGTCCGGTTATTGAAGCAAAAATACGTAAGTACCTCAACTTGCCTCCGGGCACTCAAACAAAGGATCAAACTACAGAAGAATTACAAGTAAATAATTTTGTTGAAGAAACTGATAATATGGATGATGGTAAGGTGGACTATTCAACAAAGGAATTGATAGAAATGCTTGGGGGATCCAGGGATGCTCTAAAAGGTATCTTGCAGAAATTTATTACTGAGGCTCCTGAGAGAATAGCAAATATGCTTGATGCTTTTGAAGTTAAGGATTGGGAAAAAGTTCATAGTCAGTCACATACCGTTAAATCTCATTTGCGGCTTCTGAAAGTAAAAACTGTTGATGATTGTCAAAAGCTGGAAGATTATGCTAAGCAGAATGTTTATAACGAGGAAATGGACTATTTGGTGGAAACAATTAGTACTAATGTTACAAAACTTGTTGCGCAAATTAAGGAAGAATTTGATATTTAGTAAGCATCGTACTTATCTGGTTTTTTATCTAATTTATTGAACTTATGGGGTAGATTCATTACAAAATAGGAATTATCTTGAAGGTAAAAAAATTCTATTAGCTGATGATACTGAAATTAATAGGTATCTTAGTAAAATTGTGTTAGAAAACTTTGGAGCTGAGGTGATGACTCTCGAAAATGGTAGAGATGTTGTTAATACTATTAAACATTATCCAAATTGTTTTGATTTAATTATCATGGATGATGACATGCCAGTCATTGATGGGATAATTGCAACAGAAATAATCCGAAATGAATTAAAATGGTATGAGCCAATTATTGGATTTCTAGGAAATGCCAAACGTGAAGTTATTAAGTCATGTGTTGAGGCTGGTATGAATAATTGGGTAAGCAAACCACTTAATGAGGGAATAATAAAAAATTCAATCAGTAACTACCTATCAATTAATAATATAGTATGGACAATTGATGCTGATAGTAATGAGTTTTGTGATTTTAATATCATTAAAGATTTTATAAATTCAATCGATAAAGACAGAATCGACTATTATACCTACAGCCTTTTAAAAATGATAAATGGATCTGAAGATTCTCTAAAAAAGATACTTCAAGAGTTTGTTAAAGAGGGACCCAATAATATTGCCAGGATGAAAAAGGCTGCTACTGATGATAAATACATGGACTTATTAGGTTATACAGCATCTTTAAAAACCCAATTTACTATTCTTTTGGTGCGTGATAAAGCTGAAGAATGTGCGTTATTAAGCCAGTTATTAGATAAAAATGTTCATGATAAAAGAATAAAAGACTTGGTGCTCAGCTTAACAAGTGCTTTATTTAGACTTACAACTCAATTAGAGGAAGATTTCAATTTGAGTTGAAGTCATCCCCTAGTACATTAACTTACGTACTCCACCGGATAGAGTCTGTTACGACTCTATTTCCAGATGTTTTTCAGCCTGTTCTCAATATCTTTCTTGTATTTCTTAATATCCGACTTTTTTACTTTTTTTAGTTCCTGCTCCATCTGCTCATACTTCTTTTTGGCTCGTTTACCCAAGTTAGGTATTACTTTATCAACAAGCTCCTTTTCAGCATCTTTTAAAGCAACAGTAAGCTCTTCAATTTTAATATCTTTCACAAGTTTTTTTATGGCAGTATCCGACATGTTTTTTATATCTTCAAACTTCATCTCTTTACCCTTTGCTATTGTAGCTTTAGCTTTTCGCGATGTTGTGCGGGCTGTTTTTCTGGCAGCATTTTCAACTTTATCAGCTATGCTTGAAACGACCTTTTTGATTTCTTTAAAGTCATCATTTGTAAATTCAGTATTATCATTAACACGAATTATAAAATCAGATAGAACATTCATATAGTTAATAAAGGCATCGTATGGAGTTCCATATGGATTGAAATAACTATGCACATCACCGTCTGAAAACCATTTTGTACACATGTAATAAAAATGATCAGATGTTTGTAGGTATAACCAATCTTTTTGAATTTTAGAATCGCCACAAGCTTTGACTTTGTTTTTTAAGCTATAAAGCTTGTCAAAAGCCTCGTCTTGCATATCGTTTCCCAGCCAGGCAGTAAGATCTCGTTCCTCGTCAGCCCACGAAATTGGTGTTGGCACATGTATTGCACTTACTGGTTTAAGCTTTTTACCTAATTCTTTTGGTGTTGCAAATTTGAAATCAGTTTTTGATAGAACCAAGGCCGGCAACTCTTTCATAAAATCAAATATTCCTGTTTCAGCCCATTGGTGTTCACCAAAAGTTTCATAATCCATAAACAGGTTTATAACTTCTTCTTTTTGATCAACATTACTAATCCAATCCGAAAATTTATCTGCTGTAAGTGGCCAGTCTTTCCAACTTTGTTCACTAAATCTAAAGGCAATATCATCACTTAGTCTGTAATTTTTAAGAAGAAGGTTAAGTTCCGGGGTTGCGGCACTATTATACAAGTAATTAGGACTTCTCCATCCAATAATGTGCTTTGCGCCCTCGGTAAGCATTAGTTTATAACCCATTTCAGATACCATAGCACCAATATCATCAGAATAAATTAGCTCTGTATTTCTAAACGTTACAGGCTTTTGCCCAAATAATTCTTCCGTCTTGTCAGAATGCATACTAACCTGACGCATAAATTCGCTCTTGCTGCTTAGTGAAGCTAATGAGTGAGCATATGTCTCGGTTAAAAATTCAACATTACCAGTATCAGCAAGCTTTTTAAAACTTTCAATTACTTCGGGAACGAAAGCCTCAAACTGATCCAATGCAGTACCTGAGATTGAAAAACTTACCTTGAAATCGTCTCCATGCTTCTCAATTAAATCAAGCAGTAGTTGATTCATAGGAAGATAGCTTTTCTCAGCAACACGCTTCATAATCATCTGATTTGTATAATCATCAAGGTAATTGTGTTTGTCGCCAATATCAAAAAAGCGATAGGTTCTTAGTCGGTATGGTTGGTGTACTTGGAAATAAAAACAAATTGATTTCATATTTTTCTATTTTTTGTCCGGATATCCTTCCGGAGGTACTGATTGCTTTTTCTGTATTAATATTAAACTTTAATGTGATTGGTTATCATCCCATTAATGGCTGATACACATCTTTTATTTTTAATGATGCATCTTCCCATTTAAGGTTTTCAACTTCAACCTTTCCATATTTTTTAAATGTACTTGATATAGCTTCGTAATGACATAGTCCATAAATAGAATCTGCCATGGCATCAACATCCCAGAAATCTACCTTTAGAGCATGTTTAAGCACTTCTGCAACACCTGATTGTTTTGAAATAACTACTGGTACATTTGCTCTCATAGCTTCGAGTGGAACAATACCAAAAGGCTCAGAAACCGACGGCATTACAAACACATCGCTTAATCCAAACATTCTGTCAATTGCTTCACCTTTTAAAAATCCGGTAAAATGAAATTTATGAGCAATCCGAAGTTTAGCAACACGTTCAATCATTTTATTGAGCATATCTCCAGAGCCAGCCATTACAAAGCGTACATTATCATCTTTTTGTAATATTTTATAGGCAGCTTCAATAAAATATTCAGGTCCTTTTTGAAAAGTTATCCTTCCCAAAAAAGTAACTATCTTTTCCTTTACATACTTTTTAATCTCTTTTAACTCCGAGAACATTTCAGGGTCAACTGCATTGTGAACAGTAACTACCTTGCCGGGATCAATACCGTATTTTTCAATAACTGTACGCCGTGTTAAATTACTAACGGTAATAACCCGATCAGCTTTTTCCATACCTTCTTTTTCAATGCCATAAACAATGGTATTTACATTTTCTCCGGTACGATCGAACTCTGTTGCGTGCATATGAACAACAAGTGGTTTGCCCGATGATTCCTTTGCAGCGACTCCTGCTGGATAGGTTAACCAATCATGAGCATGTATAATATCAAAGTCTTCCTCCAACGATAAAGCTGACGCCACCAATGCATAGCGTGAAATTTCTTCCATAAGATTTGCACCATATTTTCCTGAGAACTTGTAATTACGCGCAAAAACATTACTTGTAAATTCTTCGCCTGTTTTTTCGTTCTTTTCTAATAGTCTGGTAAAGTCTTCAGGACCAACATATGGAACTATGTTTGAACCAATTTCGAGGTACTTAATTCTCTCCCAGTATTCTTTGTAATTCTCATCTTTAAGGTCAAATGGAACATCGCTGGCATTTACAATTCTCACAGCTTCTTCACTCTCGTCGCCGTAAGCCTTGGGTACCACAAAAATAACATCAACATCATGTTTTGCTAACCCTTTAGTTAAACCAAAACAAGCTGTTCCTAAGCCTCCTGTGATATGGGGTGGAAATTCCCACCCAAACATTAATATTTTCATATTTCTTTCCTTTTTTTTCTTGTAAGTATTAAATTCTTCCAACTCAGCTTTGCATATGTAAGCAAAAATGGTGTTGTTAGTCATTTGTTACTTAACACTCTATTTTGAAAGATTATCAATCATGCTTTTAATTCTTAATAATTCGGCAACACTCCATGCCTGAGATATTGCACCTCTTGCTGTATGTGGTGGGTCGCCATCATAAATCTCCGAAATTGTACCTATTCCTCTATCATCCATTAACTCTTCGAAAGATTGGTAAATATCCTTAATTTCATCAATTCCTGACTTGCCAATTATTTTTAAGTATGCTTCAGAATAAGCTCCAAGCAACCAAGGCCATGCTGTTCCTTGATGATAAGCAGTATCTCTTTCAGTTTGGTTGCCAATGCATATTCCTTTGTAATTCAGATTTTTAGGCGATAATGTGCGTAATCCTCTGTTTGTTAGTAATTCTTGCCTAACAACGTTAAGTACCTTAAATGCTTGGTTATTCTCTAAAGGACTGTAAGGAAGTGATACAGCGAACACCATATTTGGTCTTACTGACCAGTCCTTTTCCCCATCCATTACACAATCAGCAAGGTATCCTTTTTCATTATCCCAGAAAGTATCAATAAAAGATGATTTAATAATATCAGGCCATTTTTTCCAGTTCTTGATAAAAGTTGTATCATTTTCGTCTTCGGCAAGTTGCAGACAAAAGTTAATTGCATTGTACCAAAGTGCATTTACTTCAACAGCATATCCCATTCTTGGTGTAACAGGTTTTTCATCAATAACAGCATCCATCCATGTGAGTGCTTTTCCTGATTCACCTGCCCAAATCAAACCATTATCATGCATTTTAATATTACAATGAGTACCTTTCTTAAAGCTGTTCAGTATTTTTTTCATCGCACTACCGTATTCTTTCCAAATATTTGTACGGTTTTTATTGTAATTATTAAGTTGCTGTAATGCCCAAAAGAACCATAGTGAAGTATCAACAGAGTTAAATGCGGCGGTTTCGCCTGAACCCACATTTGGGAATAATCCATCTTTTAATTCCTTAATCATTGTATCTGTAACAGCTTTAAACGACTTTACGTCATTGCGTGTTAGAGTAAGCCCAGGTAAAGCTATAAACGTATCGCGACCCCATCTGCCAAACCATGGATAACCTGCAACTACTTCGGTACGTTTGTTATTTGTAATAATAAACTCTTCAGCAGCATTAAGCAAGCAGTTTTCAAAGTTATCTCGAGGTGTACGGTTTTTAACTTCCGATTGCCATTGACGCTTTATGTATGATGGATTCTTTTCTTCGAGACCGGCGGAAATAACGATGGATTCACCTGCTTTTAGTTTTATATCGAAATAACCGGGAACAAATAAATCTTCAGTTGATTCGTAACCACGCTCTCGTTCTCTTATGTATTCAATATCATAGTACCAGTCAGGATTATGAGTGTAGTTGGGCTTTTTTGAAAATTGCATGTTTAATCGTGAGTAGCCATCATAAAGTTGCCAACTAACACCATTTTTAACTTCTTCGTAATCACGACTTACATAATCGTTTGCTTTCGACAGACTGTGAACATTTCTGTATGCTAGAAATGGTTTTAGTCTGAAAGTTACCTCTTGCGAGGCACTTTCCAATGTGTATTTTATAAACAAACGATTATCGTTAGCAGCAAAAATATACTCTTTAACAAATACAATACCTCCCATTCGAAAAATAAGTCTGGGATTAGGATCTGATACAAACTCTCTTAGATATTTATGACCTTTTGGTTCGTAAACACCACCGGGGTACATTCGCATACCAACATGAAACTCAAAGTCATTGGCAATTATTGTTTCATCAATTTCCGAAAGAAGTACATGATTATTACTGTCGATATTAGCTTGAGGAACAACTAGTAAACCATGATATTTTCTAGTGTTAGTAGTGATGATAGTTGTGTTTGCATAGCTGCCAGCACGGTTTGTACGCAGAAGCTCACGATGCAGCGAATATTTTAGATTTACAAGTTGGGTTTTATCAAAATCTATATAACTCATATAATTGTTTTTATGATTGGATTGTGTGCAAAAATAACATTGCAAAAGTATTGCAATTATAACTATTAAAACTCGAATTGCAAAATTTAATATTAACTTAACACTTTGATTTTTAAATATAATTTAATCTAATTTTGCTTATGTAACTATAACGATTGCGTAATGAAAAATCTGTTAAATTCTAGGTTTATTACTGGTTTATTTTGTCTTTGTCACTAGTTAAAACCTAGACTTTGCCGCCGAGGCAGGCTT
>Ga0256826_1000930_pt1 | contig 18214 bp, 11 predicted proteins | sample CV79metaG_FD_185975 | JGI IMG/M metagenome (GOLD analysis project Ga0256826, IMG submission 185975) | Hydrothermal vent microbial communities from East Pacific Rise, Pacific Ocean - CV79 | ecosystem: Environmental > Aquatic > Marine > Hydrothermal vents | place: Pacific Ocean: East Pacific Rise...
GGGATGGGTCATATTTAGATTCAAAGTCGAAAAATTCATTTTTGCTAATGATTTCGGTAATAGGGAAAGTCATTAACTTGCTTTTGTATTCAAAAACGCCAATGGTTAATTCTCTACCTTCAATAAATTCTTCTATTAATACTTCTGTATCTTCGGCAAAAGCTTTTTCAATAGCAGCCTTTAGCTCTTGTTCTTCCTTCACCTTACTCATACCTACACTGCTTCCTCCTTGGTTGGGTTTTACAAAGCAGGGTAGGGCAACTTTAGATAGAATTTCATGGATTTGATAAGATGAATTTTTAAACAAATGAACCGAATTAGCTACTTTGAAACCACTGTTTCTGACTACTTGATTACAATAGCCTTTGTTAAAGGTTAAAGCACTCGAAATAGAAGACGAAGAAGTAAAGGGGATTCCGAGCATTTCAAAATAGCCAAGTATTTTTCCATCTTCTCCCGGGGTTCCGTGTATTGCATTAAACACCGCACTGAAACTGATTTTTTTATCATTAATAAGTAGGCTGAAATCATTTTTATCAATTTGTATTTTACCAAAATTCTTGTGCTGATAAAACCAGTCGGGGCCTTTTATTTCTATCAGATAAACCTTGTATTTTTGTGCTTCAATATTTTGGGCAACTACTTTTGCACTTCTTATAGAAATGCTATATTCGCCTGAATCTCCTCCTGCTATAACAGCTATATTCTTCATTTTCTTAGTTTTGTTCAAAATTGAAGATTTTCCTTTTAATAATGAGTTTTTTGCAAATATGTTTTTCACAAAAAAAATTTAATAACCTGTTTTGTATTAGGCGTCATTTTGAAATAGTTCTAAAGTCAATTATTGTTTTCTTTAATCATTTTTACAAAGCCCAAATCATAAAAAATTCATAAAAATAAATTGTTCTGGTCCTTTTATATATTTTAGTGCGGCATTGCATTTATTCTTTTTATTCTCTCACTACCTAATAGCTAAATGAGAAAATATTTTATTGTTTTATTCAGTTTCATAAGTTTTATTTCCAGTGTTTGTTCGGTGAATACTGATAGTCTGGAATTGCTACTACCGAATCAACAAGGAAAGGAAAAGATTGCTACCCTCTCAGATTTGTGTTATTATTTGAGTTATTCCAATGTGGAGAAATCTGAGCAATACGGTTCACAATGTTTAAAGTTGGCATTGGAATATGGTGATTCCACCCTTATCGCCAATGCTTATAACGATTTAAGTATACTTTTTACACTTAAATCGGATTACAGAAAAGGATTAGAATACAATCTAAAGGCCTATCAGATTCGTAAGAATCTTCAAAATCCCGACAAGCTTATTTCCAGTTTAAGTAAAATAGGCGTTTGTTATTCCGAGTTGGGAGAGTTTGAAAAAGCTACCAATTATTTATTGGAAGCTATTCAAATTGTAGAATCCAATCATTTAGAGGAAAGATACTATTTAGTTTACGATAATCTGGGTGGCATATTTAAGGAAATGAAAAACTACAAAGAAGCCTTAAAATACCATGAGCTTGCTTATGATTATGCATTAAAAACCAATAATATAAGAGCTATTTATACCATTTTGGTAAATATTGCCGGAGCAAATACCAATTTAGGGAATAAGCAGAAATCGATTGATCTACATCTACAAGCCCTTGATTATATTGATCATGAAAAAGATTTAAGAACATTGGCTTTGGTATACTCCAATTTGGCTTCGCTATATTCCGATAAAAAGCAATTCTCTAAGGCATTGGATTATGCCAACAGAGCTATTCCTTTATATAGGCAAATAGATAATAAAGATGGACTTTCATTGGTTTATAATAACTTATCCGTATTTTATTTAGAGAATAAGAAGTTGAACAAGGAAAACTCCCACAAGGTATTTGATTATTTAAACAAAGCCAACAAATACGCTCTTCAGTGTAATTCTTTGGTCAGACTGAGTCAGAATATGGAAGGCTATAGCAGCTATTATATGGTGCTTAACGATTTTGAACAAGCCATTATTTATAAACTAAAATATGATTCCATAGCCAATATTATTTTCTCACTAGAAAATAATAAAGTGGTAGAACAATTGAAAACACAATATGAGAGCGAAAAAAAAGAAAAAGAGATTGTTCAGAATCAAATGGAATTAAAACAAAAAGATTCTCAGCTAATTATGCTTGTGCTTTTTATAATTTTAGTTTTAGTAATAGCTATTGGGAACTATCAAAAATTTAGATATAAAAGAAAAAAATTACAAGAAGAAGCACTATTAAAAGAGGAACTTGCCGATGTTAAACTTAAAGGTAAGATACAGGATGAACGCTTGAGAATAAGTAGAGACTTACATGATAACATAGGTTCCCAGCTTACTTTTATTATTTCTTCATTAGAAATGGCTAATTATAATGCAAAGAATAATGATGTAGATGTTATGAGTAAAAAAATTAATGAAATACGTGATTTTTCTGCTGCAACTATTGAGGAGTTTAGAGATACCATTTGGGCATTAAACAAGGAGAGCATTAGTTTAAACGATTTGGAAACTAAAGTGACATCATTTATTTCTAAAGCCAAATCAATGATTTCCACTATTCAGTTTGAAGCTCATTTTAGGGCAATTCAGCAACTAAAAATGGATTCAGGAAAAGGAATAAAAGTATTTCGTATTATTCAAGAAAGTGTAAACAATGCCATCAAACACTCCTCGGCTCAAAAGATTGATGTTTTGTTTGACGATGAGGATGAATTTATAAGAATTAGAATAATTGATAATGGTTTAGGAATGGATATTAATAATTTGGACAGAAAAAGTGGATTGAGAAATATGGAAGAACGTGCTAAACAAGTAGGAGCAACCTTTAAAATAGTTTCTCAAAAAAATAAAGGAACCGAGATTTGCCTAAAAATAGAAACAGAATAAATATTTAAAATCTTGTAAATAATAAAACCTAAAAATAAGACAAACGTCGTATTGAGACAATATACAGCAATCAGTAATTTTGCCCAATGGAAAAACCACTTAATATTAGCATTGCCGAAGACAATAGCTTTCTTCTTCAAAGTATCAAAGAGAAACTCAGTTTTTTCCCTTTTGTAAAAATAAAACATACTGCTTTTAATGGAAAGGAGATGCTCCTTAAACTTGATAAAGATTCGCGAGTAGATATTATTTTAATGGATATTCAAATGCCGGTAATGAATGGCATTGAAACCACAGCATTGGTGAAAGCAAAATACCCACAAATTAAAATTATAATTCTCACAGTTTTTGATGATGACGAAAATGTATTTAATGCAATTAAGGCTGGTGCTGATGGCTATTTATTGAAAGAGACAGGTCCAGAGGAAATGAAAAAAAGTTTGAATCAAATTCTGAATGGAGGTGCTCCCATGACTCCCATTATAGCAGGAAAAGCCTTAAGCTTTTTACGAAAGCCTCCCATATTTGCTAATAATAAGGAAGAGAATCCTTTGAGTAAAAGAGAAACGCAAGTATTGTTACAATTGAGCAAAGGGCTTAATTATAATGAAATAGCAGAAAATTTAGTGATTTCTCCTTCCACTGTTCGCAAACATATTGAGAATATCTATTTTAAACTCCAAGTTCATAATAAAATTGATGCTGTTCAAAAAGCCGATAAAAATCATTGGATTGCTTAAAATACCTGTTACTTTTTTTTTACATAAAATCACGGTTACAACTTATCAATTATCATAATACGTCATTTGCCTTATTGCATAAAGCTCTTTTCAAAAGTAGTTTTGTCACATAATTAAATAGAAAATTATCAAAACTTAAAATCATGAAAAAAGTAAAAATCATTTTCCTGGCACTCATCTCTATCTCCATTCTTAACCTAACGGCATGTAAAAAAGATGATGCAGCCGATGACAATCCAACAATATCCGGAGGAAGTATGTCTTTAAAAGTAGATGGCACAGCATGGAGCGCCTCACTAGCTTCACAGGCAGTAAATACAAATGGAGTTATTAACGTTACAGGTTCCGATAGCGATGCACATCAAGTGGCGATTACACTATTAAATGTTACCGAACCCGGCACCTACAGCGTTGGCGGAATGGGTAATCAAAATGGCATCCGTTGGACAGAAGGTTTGGCCAGTACCGATTCTTATTTAGCAAATTTTGCTTTAGGCTCCGGTTCTATCACCATAACAGAACTAACATCAAGCAAAATAGTTGGCACCTTTAGTGGCTCAGTTGCTAATACCAGTCAAACAACTAAAAAAATTACAGAAGGAACATTTAATGTTTCATTTTAATGCATCAATAATTACTCCTTTTTACCTTATGTAGATTTAATTTTCTTATAAGGATTCGAGAGCACCTGCAAATTTTGCATGGTGTTTTTTTTGTCGCCATTCTTTTTATAGAAATATTATCTTTGCCACTTACAATAAAAACCCTTTCTTTTGTGTTAAGAGATAGGATAAACAGTATCTTATGAGTTTTAAGTCGTTTCTTATTAGTAAGTCATTTTTTAAACAATTGAGCCTAATCTTTATTGTGGCTGTGATTTTGCTTTTTGCCATCATCAAAGCCCTAGATATTTATACTCATAACGGAGAGTTTATTCTAGTTCCATATTTAAAAGGTAACAATGCCGACTCATTATTAACCCTCTCTTCAACTGAGCATCTACAGTTTCAAATAATAGATAGTGTTTATGCCGACGATTTAATACCGGGGACGGTAATTACTCAAAATCCCAAACCGGAGTCTAAGGTTAAACAAGGTAGAAAAATATATCTCTCCATAGTTGCTAAAACACCGGAAATGGTGCTTATGCCTAATTTAATTGATTTAACGGTACGCAGAGCAGTGGATGTAATTCAACATTCGCATTTAGTAGTACGTGCACTCCAATTTGAAGATGATATTGCATTAAATGCAGTTATAGGACAGCGTCTTTACATGGATGATGTTCCTCCTGATACTTTATTGCCTAGTGGTTCAGCTATCACATTAGTGGTAGGTAATGGCTTTAAAAAATCTGGAGTAGTATTACCATTTATCTTGGGTAAAAATGCTTATGATGCTCGCTATATTATATTAAAATCATCATTTAATATTGGCCAGATTGACACCTTAGCGGAAAATGTTGAAGGAGATTTACGGGTGTATAGCCAAACTCCTTTTGCTGATCCTATGCATCCTGAAACAGCTGCTTTAGGAGATGAAATTTCCTTTGTTTTACGCTCTGCTCAGCGATATAATTTCGATTCCGTTATAGCTTTTTATAACGCTGTGGACAGTGTCAGGTACGACTCTTTACAAACAAACACCGAAAATTTTGATTTTTAATATGCGACTAAAATATCTCACTCTCATAATTATTACTATTGGCTTGTTAAATCATTTAGAAGCTCAAGAGCAATTATTGAATTTGCAAATAGATCCATCATTAAATAATTATTATCGCACTCATCATTTGTTATGGAAAAATGAGCAGTCAAACGAACCTATGTTTTTGCCATTCTTTGATAATTTTAACCAAGAAGAATACAGACCCAACCCTGATTTATGGATAGGTGATAATGTGTATATAAACAAGAGATTCCAGCTTTTTCCACCAGACTTAGGCGTAGCTACTTTTGATGCTATGGATGCTAGTGGCCATATACATGCCAATGCCAATCAGTTTGCTTTTCCTGCAGATACATTAACATCCCAACCTATTAGATTGGATAGTATTATGGATCCTATATTAAGACCCATTCTGGTGAAAGATAGTATTTATATGAGTTTTTATTATCAGCCTCAAGGAAGAGGAAATGCTCCCGAAGAAGCTGATGAATTAACTTTGGAGTTTTATTCACCAACTTTGAATAAATGGTTTCATATGTGGAGTAGCAAGGGTATGACTCTCGACACTTTTGTTAGTCAGAATGGAGTTGCAGCCCTTCAAGTGTTTATCCCTTTAAAGGATAGTGCTAAGTTTTTTCATTCGGGATTTCAGTTTCGTTTTCATAATTTGGCAAGCTTAGCAGGAAATAATCAGCCCGATTGGCAAAGTAATGCCGATCAGTGGAATATTGATATGGTTTGGATAGATAGGGACAGAACAATCAACGACAGTAGTTTTAGGAAAATAGCTTTTGTAAATCAGCCACCAAGCATGATAAAAACTTATCAATCTATGCCTTATAGGCAATACAAAAATGATCCAACAAATAGCATGGTTGAAAGAATTGATAGCTTAGTTATTCGGAATTTAGATGATGTAGGTTATTTGGCAAATTATCAATATAAAATTTCTAATCAAACTAGTCAGGATTCTATTTATGAAGGAGGAACAGTAAAAGTAGAACCCTTTAAAGAAGTTGGCTTTTTAGATCATGCTGCTTTCAATAAGCCCAAAGTTATAAGCTTTTTCTCCATCTATAATGAACCCCGTAAAACTTATACAATAACTCATGTTATAAACGATGTAGGTTTGACAGGAGTTGGCGATACTGCTGTCCGTATTCAGGAGTTTTCTAATTATTATGCCTACGATGATGGCACTGCGGAAGCCGGATACGGAATGAGTATAAAAAATGGAGAAGCTGCCATGAAGTTCAAACTGAATACCAAAGATACTTTGCGCCAAGTTCAATTTTATTTTAACCCCACTTTAACCGGAGCTAATGTTCAATATTTTAATATTATGGTTTGGAAAAACCTGGAGCCTGAGGAGGTTGTTTTTACAAAAAGGGTAAAAGCTGTTATTACTGATGGATTATATAATTTTTATACCTACGATTTAGATACAAGTATTGTATTAGCTAATGATTTTTATATTGGTTTTCAACAAATATCTTCGGAGAATTTAAATATTGGTTTCGATTATGCTGTAGACAGTAAAGAGTATTTATTCTATAATATTGGAGAAGGATGGAACTCGAGTATTTTTAGTGGATCTTTAATGATTCGTCCTGTATTTGGTGAAGTAATGAGCACAGGTATTGAAGATAATGTAACCAAAAAGAATCCTTTTGTAATGTTCCCAAATCCTTTAAACACCTCCTATTTAAATTTTCAAATGGATAATATCAATAATCATCAAATAGAGATATTTAATATTACAGGGCAAAGCCTATTTCAAGGTAACTTGCAGCAATCTGTAAATGTTTCGGGGTTCAATAGTGGTATTTACTTGGTTCGCATTATAAATAAAAGTAATGGCGAATCCCAAACGCAAAAATTAATAATCAAACGATAATAAGCTTCCTTATTTTGTATTTCGAGAATCTGAAAGAAAAGAGATTTTCTATATCTAATAAGGAGCTAAATAAGTATAATAAGATGATAGAGGAAGAAAAACAGGTTCCTAATGAGGAAAAAGATTTGTATGAGCATTATCGTTTCGATGTAGACCCGGGACAGGAAGCATTACGCATTGATAAATTTTTGATGTCAAGAATAATGAATGCTACCAGAAATAAGATACAACAAGCCACAAAAGCAGGTAATGTTTTGGTGAACGAAAAAGAAGTTAAGTCCAATTATAAAGTACGTCCCAATGATGTTATCAGCATTGTACTAACCTATCCTCCTCGTGAAACTACTATTTATGCTGAAGATATTCCTTTGAATATTGTTTACGAAGATGATGATTTAATAGTGATTAATAAGCAGGCTGGGATGGTAGTACATCCGGGTCATGGGAATTTTACGGGTACTTTATTACATGCTTTAAAATTTCATTTTGAAGCCAAAGGAGAGGAGACAACAGGATTATTGGTCCACCGTATTGATAAGGATACCACCGGGTTAATGGTAGTGGCTAAAAATGAGATAGCACAAGCAAAATTGGCCAAACAGTTTTTTGTGCATAGTATTGAGCGAAAGTATCAAGCTTTAGTTTGGGGAGAACCTAAAGAAACAGAGGGGACTATTGAAGGGCATATTGGCCGTAATCCGTCTAATAGACTGCAAATGGTGGTATTCCCAGATGGAGAGCATGGTAGAGATGCTATTACTCATTATAAGCTCATTAAAACATATGGTTATGTGAGCTTGATAGAATGTCAGCTTGAAACCGGAAGAACTCATCAAATAAGAGCCCACATGAAACATATTCAGCATCCGCTCTTCAATGATGCACGTTATGGAGGCGATAGAATTCTTAAAGGGACTACATTTACAAAATACAAACAGTTTATTAATAATTGTTTTAAAATTCTGCCTCGCCAGGCATTACATGCCAAATCTATTGGCTTTATTCACCCAACAACTAATCAGGAGATTTATTTTGAGTCGGAATTACCTCAAGATATGCAAGAAGTGATAGCCAAATGGGAGATATACAGCTTGCATCAGAAGGAGGAGTTTTAGGCTTTCCTTTGTTGCGATTTTCCGTGAAAATTTTATGAAAATGTAATGATTTCTTTTTTTGGTATAATTACATTATTGCTGGGTCTATCACTCATCTCTTACTTGTGTTATGCAAGATAATAATTATAAAATATGTACTTTAGTGTTTTATTTAGCTGTTCTATTGATCTTAAGAGGAAAGTAGAATGATAGATATTGGATATAATTGAATCGAAAATAACGGACTTTATCTTTTGATTTTCACTTAAATGCGAGTCCTTTTTTCCAGAGGATAGAATTTGTTATAAAAGCATAATAAAAGCATAATAAAATGAAAAAGATTTACACTATTATTGTTTTCATCAGCTTTAGCCTACTTGGCTTTTCCCAAAACAATTATTATGTTTCACCTACCGGGAACGATTCCAATGATGGCACAATAACTTTCCCATGGCAGAGTATTCAGTATGGTTTCGACCAGATTATTGCAGGTGATACTCTAAATATTCTAGAAGGAGTTTATCAGCAGAAATTGTTTTTAGAAGTATCCGGTACAGCAGATCAAATGATAACAATAAGGGCATTCCAAGGTCAGAATGTTGTAATTGATGCGTTTTCGTTTTCTGATAATGAACCTATCTTTTATGCCGAATCAATAAGCAATATTAGAGTTGAAGGACTTCACTTTACAAATAACTTCAATGTTGATGGAGCTGGTTTTTTTGTGCAGGGTTGGGGCTCCAATTGGGAAGTAATCAATTGTAAATTTAGCAATATTGCCATTTCTACTGATCCTGATTTTCCGGTTTCCGAAGCTACAAATATGCCGGTTGTTTTGTTCACAGGTACAGGAGCATCTGATTCGCTTTATAATATTCTAATCCAAGGGAATGAAGTTTTTAATTGTCGCCCAGGTTATAGTGAATGTATTTCATTGGGAGGGAATTTAAGTGGGTTTTCAATAAATAATAATCATGTGCATGATAATACGAATATTGGAATATTGGCAGGTGGTAATTATATTGAATCACCAAGTCCATCACTCGATCATGCTAGGTATGGCTTGATCAAGAATAATCATTGCCATCATAATATTTCACCATATAGTCCGGCAGCAGGTATTTATATCGATGGTGGAGAGAATGTACTGATTGAGAATAATACATGCCATCACAATGGTTATGGAGGAGAAATAGGTTGTGAAGAAACTGGCAATTGCTCTTTTATCATTTTTAAGAATAATGTTTTCTATTATAATACATCAGCAGGAATGCATATTGGTGGATACGATGTAAGCACTGGTGGCTTTGTTGAATTTTCTCAAGTACTCAATAATACATTTTATCATAACGATAGCAACGAAGAAGGGAATGGAGAAATAATTTTCACACAGTTTGAAAATGGTATTGTGAACAATAATATCTTTTATATTTCATCTCAAAATTATTTTATTTCTAATGATAGAGCCCAGCCTAATTTGGCAATGGATTATAATTTAGTTTACTGTGAGGCAGGTCAGGATTATATTGAAGCCTATTGGAATGATAATGATTTGTCGGGTTTGGATAATATTTATAATACCATCAATATTGGAGAGCATGATACTTATGGAAATCCCTTATTTAGTAATCCTACTAATTATGACTTTCATATTCCTTCAGCCTCTCCGGCTTTAAATCAGGGTGATCCTAATTATTCCTCAGGATATAGCGAAGTTGATATGGATGGCGAAGCTCGAATTAATAACAATAGGATTGACTGTGGAGCAGATGAGCATTATCCTTATACGGAAATTGCCGATGTTCTACCGCCTATTATTGGTTATTATCCCAACCCTACAAATGATGTAATATATCTGTTAGGAGATGAAATCGAAGGAAATTATCAATTGGTCTCTATATCAGGTACAGTAATAATAGAGGGGATTCTGTGTTCCAATAAAATTGATATATCAACTCTAGAAAATGGCATGTATTTTCTTTTGCTTAATGATTATATTAATGATCAAACCTATTCTTTAAAAATAATAAAGGAATAGTTATCTATTATTGTATTGTGTAACAACTCTCATGGTTTTGATTTGCAAGCCTAGCTGTTTTAAAATATTACTTTCTTGGTTCCTTCAAATTTACTATATTTGAGCACTCAATATATTTATGGGAAAAATAGCCAGACACAAGAAGGAAGTTCAATTATTTAACAAAATTAAGCAAGGAGATAAGAAATCTTTTGAAGAATTATTCTCGCTTTATTACGATTCTTTGTGCAATTTTGCTTACCTTTTTGTACGTGATTCACAAGTTGCAGAGGAAGCAGTATCTGATGTTTTTGTTAATATTTGGCGGAAGAAAGAGCAAATTAGTATCGAGCTGAATTTAAAATCCTATCTTTATAAAAGCACAAAAAATGCTGTGATTAGCTATACTCGAAAAAGAAAGCTAAACATTGTGAATATTGATGATTATAAAGATTCAAGTGGTATAGAAACCCCTGAAACGTTGCTTCTTAAAACCGAGAAAACTGAGCATTTTAATAAAGTGCTAATGACCTTACCCAAAAAAGCCGGATTAGTCTTCAGAATGCATAAGGTGGATGGAATGAAATACCGAGAAATTGCCGAAGTGTTGGGGATATCTGAAAAGACAGTTGAAAATCATATGGGTAATTCTCTTAGACATTTAAGAAAACTAGCTGCGGAAAACCCCCAATTAATTAATTTTTTAATCACCGCTGCTCTCATGGGCATTAGTTGTAGCAATATCCTTTTGCTCTCATAGTGTAATATATTTCCCTTTCCATTCTCTAAAAAAAACTAATTGATATATCCATTCAATTGCTCATATGACTCTCTAATTTGTTGCTTGGTTTCTGGGTCTTGTTCATCCATATAAGCCTGTTTCAAATCAGGTAAAGCATCAGTATACTCAGTAAATAGTAAATATTCAGCGGCTGCAACTCTTACCATTTTATCATGATGACGTAATAAGCCAATAGACCAACGAATAGAAGGGCGAGAGTGTAAATCTTTTAAATGATTTAATGCAATAATTACGGAATACGGGTCTTCATCAGATAATTTCCAAAATTGTTCTTTTTCAAACTTAATTAGTTCGGGAATAAAGAGCAAATCTTTGTGATAAGCATTGGGTCTTATAACTTCTTTAGGGTAAGAAATAATAGGTTTATCTATAGTTAATCGTGCCATGCGTGGAACCATCCAGCGCATACCGTGAGTGGCCTCGGGATGACCAATAATAATAAAAACTTTCCCTTCTCCATATTGGTAAGAAAGAATGGCTGGTTTGCCTGGTGTTACTCCAAAAGGGTCGTTTTTATGAGTAGCAATATCACTGTTGACGGTTGCTAGAACTTTTACGCTTGAAGTATCACTGATATTAAAAATGGGTCCATCGTAATACTGTATATAAATACTATCTTGTCCTTTGTTTTCCGGGAATAGTTCGTTGCCATTATTATTCTGACTGATACTAATCAACCCTCTGCCTCTATTATAATGCTCGCGAATGTGTGTGAGAGGAACAATGTTTAAATTAGGATAGCCTGGTGTGGAAGCAAGTAAATATCCACCTGCACAAATACCTACTATTCCTTTCCCTTTTTTTTGACCAAAATCACGAATCTTTTGGGCAGCTTTCTCACCCATATTATTTAACTCTTTACTCCCGCTTCCCCCGGGGAATATTATAACATCTAATTGATCCAATTTACCTTGCATTATATCCACTGAACTTACGGCTTGAGGTATAATTCCGCTATCTAATTTTAATGCTTCCAGTGTTTCAATCACGCATATGGGACTTGCTCCATTGCCATTAAAAACACCAACAGTAATATTTTTTTTATTTGTTTTCTCATTAGCTGTGCTATTGGAGCAGGAGCTTAAAAAGCTAAGGCTAATTGCCAATACTAATATTGAAAATAATTTTCTACGCATTTGATTGATTGTTTAGTGTTTGTAAAAGCTATTAATTAATCCCCAGTTGAGGGAAATGTTTGCGGTAAAAATTTGTTGTAGTTTGATCCACCCATCTATAATACTCATTTAACTCTTTTACCTTTAAACCATCTTTTTCCCAGTGTTTTTGATTTTTATAGGACTCCTCTAAAATCGTATTTTCCAATTCCGGTATAACTTGCATGAAACCTGTATTATCAGCATTTAACAAAGGGTTAATATTGATATAGTATTTCTTATTAAGTCCCCAACGATAAGAATATACTTCTTTTTTCAATTCTAAAGCATAATGACACAAGGGGGAATCTTTCAAACCTTCATCATATTGCATAATCTTAGGTAATTGCATATCGCTATGTATCCAAACTGGAATAATTACCGATGTAAGAGGAAAACCTAAAATTGTCCACATAACAGCATTTTCAGGATTTTCACCTTTATTAACTCCTTCTACTACTATGGATGATGCTGAGCCTCTTCTTGGTATATAATCAACAAACCAAACGTATTTATCATTATTGGCCGGGATATTATCATAATCCCATAGGTTTTCACCTGTAAGACTATGCGTTAAATTTCTACTTGCTTTTTGAAGGATAGTTTGTGCGGACAGCTCATTATTTTTTGCTGCGGCATCGAAAACATTATTGGTGGTTACATAACGAATATATCCACCACCTACACCAATTTTACCTGTAAAGGAATAGTTGGTGCGGATTAAATATCCGAATGGTGCAACAGTAGGATCGTTAGCATCTATTTTCACGTAATGGAAATTAGATAACTCAAAGTAGGCCGCTCCTCCTTCGCCATCAATAACACCAAAGTTAGCTTCTAACCTTGAAGGCTGAGGCATATCTTTTAATAGTTGTTCAAAATCATCAATAGTGGCACATGTTTGCAGTGCTTGCTTAATAATTCTCCCTTCTAAGCCCGATTGTTCAATGGTGTCATTATTTAAATTATAACTAGCAGAGTTCATGATTCCAAATCCGGTACTGTTGAATCCAATCCACACACTACGGCCACTTTTATCTTTAGAGTTTACGAGGCCTGTATACTCATACTTGCCGTCTTTAAAGTGCATGATTTTATTATTTACTGCCCAAGTATCTCTATGTTTCCACAAAAGTGGTTTCCCATTTTTTGTGTACTTGCCCGATATAACAGCAGTTGTACAAGCATTTATTTCTGTGGATAATAGCCCTGCAAGGAGGAGTATAATTATTGTTAGTCGTTTCATTTTTATGTTTTATAGTGCAATATTGATTATATTTTATGCTCTTGGGGAGGTTTAGATTATGCTTATTTGGTCACAGTTTTCGAAGTGCCAAACATCTATTTATTTGGAAACCATCCTCCATTGGACGTATTCTCCCCATCTGCGTTTTCTACGCCACCAAAAGTATAATTAGGCATTTGCATGACCATTAATTCTTTTGCGGGAATAGGGAAATGAAGCATTGTACCAGGCTGCAACATATCGCGTCTTCTCATATCGAAGAAAGCAATTCCAAAACCAGTTTGTATTAGTTCAATATCACGTTCGTAGAAAATAGCTTTCATGACTTTAATTTCATTTGAATTAGCAGGAAGAGGATTAAGGCCTCCTCTAAGAACTCTACTTCCTTCATTGATAATATTGATAGCCTCTGTTAGATTACCTAGATGAACATAGGCCTCAGCTTTGAATAAATCATTTTCGCTTACAGAAAAGTCAACAATATCGCCTGTATGAGTCGTAATGGCATATGTTGAGCGAGTATACTCGTAATTCGAATAATGATAATACCCTCTTTCAGGTTTCATGTTATTACTAGAACTAAAACTAAAGTCGGTGTTTATTCGATTATCTTCTGATTGTGCTCTAGCAGGATTGGACCCGTCATCAGGAAATCTCCAAGGGTATCTACTGTCCATCAAATTGATAATTCTACAGTCGATACGTGCCCATCCCGGACGTACAGTATAATATTTATACCAACATTTCCAATTTGAATTGTCCATATAGGGGGCTAAATCTTTTTGAATACCTTTATTGGCATAGTCTAGAACTTTTGCCCAATCAATTTGCTCATTTTGCTTAGCAGTTCTTGACCCATATACTAATAATCTGGCAGCAAATGAATTAGCTAATTGAGCTAGTTCCGAAGATGAATAAGTAGAACCATTAACCCAATCATCAGAAATGGTAAAGTGATTGTTTTCACATACTTCAATACATTTGTCAAGCGATTTTATTGCTTTTTCTAGGATTGCATGATAATCAGATGGTGGAACATCTAATGAGTTTTCGGTGAATTCATCAACAATAAATGCTTTATCATAAACAAGCCCAATATAGCCTAATGAAATTCCTTGAATAAAATAACCTACAGCTTTAACCTGCTCGTTTTCTTCTCCATCTTCACCGATACTAATACCTGCATTTACAGCTTTTATGGTATTGTTTGCTATAAACAGAGTGCTATAAAGATCTTGGTAATAAGCTTCAAAAATACTTGCGTATGTATAAGATGTATTATTATTAAATCCAATACGTGGTTCTAAAGAGAGGTGATACATCCCACTATTAGCCCATGAACATGTGCCTTGGTCTGCCATTACCCACATTGCCATGCGTGGCGAAATACTGGATGTAACAGTCATATACCAATTATAAAAAGTGCTTTTTGATAAACTTGATATGCCAGCAGGTGTAGAGATCACTATTTCAAGATCTGGGTCGTTTGTATTTGGGATTTCTAAATCTTTATGGCAACTATATGCAATTACCATAATTGATATAAGACTAATAATTTTAATTATATGATTTTTCATGTCTATTTCTTCTAAAAGTTAATACTAATTGAACCTGTATAAGTTCTGTAGTTAGGATAGCCAAAGTTATCAAAAGGGAAATTTGTTAGATCACTTCCTGAAGCAACCTCTGGATCATAACCTTTGTAATTGGTTATAGTTAGCAAGTTTCTAGCTTGAAAACCAATTCTAAATGATTTAATGTATTTAACTAAAAAATTTGGAAGACTATTTCCTTTTAAAGAGTAGTATATTGAAACTTCTCTGAGTTTCAAATAAGTTCCATCTTCAATAAAATAATCGTTAATACCAGTACCATCATAAAAAGCAGCGTAATAGTTTACAGTTTTTTTATCAGACTCAGCAACATTGGTTTGATCAAAAACTAAATCTCTTTGATCTCTGAATGTATACTGACGAGTATAATTATAAACATCACCTCCATTTTTCCAACTCCAAAGCATATATAAACTTATCCCTTTAAAGGAAAAGGTATTGCCCCAATTGAGTTGAAAATCTGGATTTCCATCACCAATTTGCACTTTATCACCTAAACCATCGTTATTTGCATCAAGCTTTATAGGTTTTTCATCGAGAGTTCCTTGTGTACCTGCTAGAATCACATATCCCTCATTATTAATTTCATAATTTTCAATGCTAGCTCCACTAGGAAGTTGATTTTTCATTTCTTCTAATGATCTTAGCCAAGTATATCCATACATGACACCAAAAGTTTCACCTACTCTTATTGAAAAGGCATTTCGTGGACCGTTTGTATAATTGGGAACATCAAGTTTTATAACAGTTTGTCTAACTCTGTCAAAGTTTAAATTGGAAGACCAAGAAAAGTTATTTCTTGAAATCATGTCTATACCTAAGCTAGCCTCAAACACTTCACTTTTTAAGTGACCAATATTTCTGTACTGATAAGGAAATCCTGTTTGAGAAGGTGTTTTTGCCCACCCAAATGCTCCTCTGGTAAGTGAATTTGAATATGTAAAAGTAAAGGAGAATGCATTGAGGAAATTCATATCAAGACCCAATTCTGTTTCTGTAGTTTCTGATGGTCGAAGATTTTTATTCCCCAAATTATATGTTACTAAGTTTCCATTTTCAAATACAAGAGTTTCATCATGTCCATTCCATATAGGTCTTTGACCAGAAGTACCTTGTGATGCTCTAATTTTAAGTTCTTGAATTCCAGGAATGTGTACATCTTCAGTAATTCTATAAGCAAGTGAAAATCGATAATATGGATTCCATCGTTCATTTTCTCCAAAAAGGGAAGACGCATCCATTCTATATAAAGCTGAAAAAATGATTTTATCTTTATAATCCATATCCAAAATACCAAAATAATCAATAGCTACTTCGGGTTTATCATACGATATTAGTTGTGCTGACTCTTGGTCTGTATTAGGAAACTGGGGAATATCGGGGACAAGGAAATTTTGTGCAAATGCTGAGAAATTATCTCTTTGTATATTTTCGTATAAATAGCTTAGTTTTACTTTTGTTGTGAAATCACCAAACTGTTTATTTAAATTGATAGTAAATTGTGTATATTGGTTTAAATTATTATAGTTTCTTTTATACAAAGAGCCTCCCTCATAAGCACCTGAAAAACCTAAATAACCTAATGGTGTATATGTTGACCAATACTTATTTCTATACTCATAGGTATATTTTCCGTTAATTGAAAGCCAATCAAAGGGACTATATATAAGTTTTACATTACCTATTAAACTTCTTCTTTTACTTTCCTTATGCCGATTCACTAAGGGATAGAGTGGGTTTTCTCCAACACTCCATGGGTCAGGTAATATCCTATAAGGTGTCCCATCCTCATTTGGAGCTGTTAAATCTACATCTGGTGAAACAAATAAAAGGTCACTAAATGATCTTGTAGAACCCGGATTATTATCCTTTGTCATAACGATCATATTAGATGTAGATACTTTCAAGTAATCTGTAATGTTGTGGTCTAGATTAATTCTAAAGTTATTTCTACTGTATCCATTTGTTGAGAATAATACCCCTTCTTGTTTATTATATTCATATGATAATGAGAAATTTGTTTTTGCACTATTTCCCATGACAGAGACATATGTAGAATTATAAAAACCTTTTTGATAAAAATCCTTTTGGTGCTCGTTCAAAACAGCATAATCCTGGTCGGCATAACCTGATTCTGTTAAATGGCGTGAACCGTATAATGGATTTCCTAAAGTGTCATAAATTACACCTGAGTATTTAGTATAAGGAAATTCATTATTATCATCCGCAAGTTTATAGGGGTGATGAGTAGCTTGTTCTATATATTTAGGAATTTCTTGAGAACCAATCTCTTGCCGAATATTAACGGTTGTTACTCCTTTTTTATTTCTATTTCCTCTTTTTGTAGTAACAACAATTACTCCATTTCCAGCTTTAGAACCATAAAGCGCAGATGCTGCAGCTCCTTTTACAACCTCCATGCTTTCAATATCATCGATATTGATATCTGCAAGGTTAGTACTTATTTGAATTCCATCCATTATAATAAGTGGAGCATTTGCACCTGATAGTGATGTAGAACCTCGTAAACGAATAGAAGCACCGCTTCCAGGTTGACCATTGGCATGAACAACTGTTACTCCAGCAACTTTACCTTGAAGAGTGGAGGCGGCAGAGGCGGCGTGTGCTTCTTGTAATACGTCTGCATTTACTTTAGTAACACTCACCGATAAAAGTTTCTTGGGAGTATTGGCCGCCACACCTGAAACTATTACCTCGTCCAAACCAAAAGCATCGTCATCCATTTTAACTGTAAAATTACTTATTTCCGAAATATCTAAATCTACTGATTTCATACCTAGAAAGGAAACTTCTAAAAATTTATCTTCCGGTTTTACATCAATAGTAAAATTCCCGTCAAAATCGCTAATAACGCCATTGGTTGTACCTTTAACTAAAATAGTAGCACCGGGTATGGGGCTACTATCTTCATTAAATAATACTTGGCCGGTAATTTGTTTTTTATTTGTCTTTTTATCTTCGACTTTAATAAAAGTACTACCCTTACTTTCCTTTTTACCAATCACATAATAATCATCACGCATTTTTACATACTCTATTTGATTGTTTTTT
>Ga0256826_1000931_pt1 | contig 18211 bp, 13 predicted proteins | sample CV79metaG_FD_185975 | JGI IMG/M metagenome (GOLD analysis project Ga0256826, IMG submission 185975) | Hydrothermal vent microbial communities from East Pacific Rise, Pacific Ocean - CV79 | ecosystem: Environmental > Aquatic > Marine > Hydrothermal vents | place: Pacific Ocean: East Pacific Rise...
TGATGTTACTAAATGAAATGGTGGCTTAGGGATTAATAAAAAAGTGTCCTGATTTAAGTTACCACTCCACACCCTGGAATATTAGAAAATATGAAGATAAAAATTATAGATGAATTCTTTTATAACTATAATAATAAGTTATAAATCAGCCTCCCATTTTTTTCATTAAGTCATATATTCTCTTAAAATAAATAGTTTTACAACTTTATAAAGCAATAAACTCCATAAGTTGAGAAAATACTACTGCTCTATTTTCTTCTTTATGTGTTAGAATTTCTTCTAACATATTTGCAAGATTTTCATCTATTGATGAGTCGTGCTTTCTTATATCTTCATATTTTTCATTTTTCATTTTATGTGTAAATCTCTCTACAGCACTATATGCTTTATTTTTACTAAGTAAGTAGTATAAAGATAAGCCTAATTGGAATACTTCAAACTCTTCTATTTTTCCTGTAGTTACTTTTATGTTAAAACCTAAATCTATTTGAATATCTTTTTCTCTTAAATATGCTTGTAGTTGTAACATAAATCCTATATATGCATGAGTATAGTTTGTAAGAACTCTATCGTGGAATTGTTCAAAGTGTTCGTTGTGGTTTCTTAGTCTTTTATATTCTATCATTAAAGATTCCATATATAGTTTTGCATATGGTAGTGGTGCTGAACGAATTATAGTATATCCTTCTGTCCCTTCATTTAAAAGTTTTCCACCTAAAAGTATATGAACTCCACTTACGGCTTCTCCATTTATTTTAGCTTTACATCCCTCAAATCCTATATCTCCTAGTCCATGTATCCCACACCCTTTTACACATGCAGACCAATACATTCTTACTCTACCTTTTTCTAAAGGTACTTTTTCATCCAAATAGTTTGACATATATATAGCATCATTTTTATTCTCAATAACACCAAAAGGACAATGTTCAGTTCCAGCACATGCAATAAGATGGTTTAAGTATGGAGTATTTACACTTTTATATTTTTTAAAAAATTCTTCTTTTAATACTTCATTAACATCTTTTATACCTAATATAAATAAACTTTGTTCCATATCTAATCGTATTTTTCCATTTCCAAATTTTGTAGATATTTTACCAGCTTGCATCATTCCACTTCCTGTAAACACTCCAGATGGTATAACTGCATGAACTCCAAAAGCTCCATCTTTTAGTTGAATTTTTCCATTGTCTGCTTCAATATAATCCATCTTAGTCATAGTTTCACCAGCACTTAAAAAATCTACTTTAGAAATCTCTCTAATAGCTTTTGAAATCTCATTTATCCCAACTGCTTGGATTAGAAAATGAAGTCTATTTTTGTTTCTATTATCTCTAAATCCATAATCTTTAAAGATATTTGTAATTGCTCCAAAAGCTTTTAATACTTCATCTTCATTACTTAAAAATATATCTGCATTTGATGCAATATGTCCAACTCTACCCCCAAGATACATGTTGTATCCAAATATTCCATCTTTTTGTGCTAATACAAAACAACAATCATGTCCAAAGATATTACATCTATTTGATAAACATCCTGTAACTGCTGTGTTAAATTTTCTTGGAAGTGTAGATATCCATTGCGGATTATAAAGAAAAGTTTCTTGGAGTTTAAGTATAAGATTTTGAGATGGCAAGATATTGTCAAATGCTAAGTCATCAAAGGGATCTCCCATAATTCCTCTTATATTATCAACACCTGTTTGATAAGCATCTAGTTCTACATCTTTTAATCTTCTTAGAAGCTCAGGCATATTTTCTATTTTTAGATATCTAAGTTCACATTGAGCTCTTGTAGTAAGATCAATATAATCTTGCCCAAACTCTTGTGCTAATTTTCCAATTTCTATTGCTTGAGTTGCAGTCATCTGACCACCAGGTATTCTTAGCTTTATCATAAATCTTTGGGGTGTTGCTACTCTATCATATATCCCAAAACATTTTAAAAAATAACTTTTATCTTCAGCTGGTATTGAGTCATATCCATCTTTTGCATATTGTTCTATTTTATCATATGCTTCTTGTGGATTTTTTAACTCTTTTATTTTTTCTATTTTATTTAGTTTTTTATTTCTTGCTTCGTATGCTTTTTTAAGTACTTCCATTATATCTTTTCCTCTAATCTTATCTCTTCTTTTATAGTATATTTTATAGATTCTTCAACTTTTGTATTTTGGTGTGATAATTGTTTTGCAATATCTTCTTCTTTTAAAGTTAAACCTTCAGGATGTTTTTGACTATATAAATTTACTGCACATTGTTTGAAATTTGGCTCAAATGATTTTGGGTCAAAATCTGCAATAGTAAGATTGTTTATAAGTTGTTCTGCAAAATGGAATGGTACAAAAATATCTCCTTGTCTTACAACTTGAGTTACTTTTACAATAAGCTCTTCAACTGCACCTCTTTTATTTCCTATTTTGATTCTATCTCCACTTTTTACTTCTAAGATTAAAGCATCTGCTGGATTTATCTCTACCCAAGCTTCAGGTGCTAAATCATTTAGAAGTGAAATAGTTTTGGTCTTAGTTCTTGTATGCCATTGTTCTACTGTTCTTCCTGTATTTAGATTTAGGGGAAAGTCTTTATTACAAGATTCTGATAATGGTTGCCAATCTAGTGGTAAAAGTTTTGCTTTTCCATCTTCTGTGTTACACTCAAAGTCTTTTGTATAAAGTCTTTTTTTACCATCTGGATATTTTTCATTACATGGCCATTGTATTCCACCTAATTTTTCTATTTTTTTATAGCTCATACCACTATAATCACATAGTTGACCCTTACTTACTTTTTTAATCTCATTAAAAATATCTTCACTTGATTTTAGATGTTCAAATAATAGCTCATATTTTCCTGGAAAATATTTTGAAAATTCTATTACAATATTTGCATCACTTTTAGTATCTCCTAAAGGCTCAACTGCTTTTTGTGCATAGTTACATCTTCTTTCACTATTTGTATAAGTTCCTTCTTTTTCACTCCATGTGGCTGCAGAAAATATTACATCGGCAATCTCGGCAGTTTCTGACATAAAGGCATCTTGAACTACAAGTATTTCAAGCTTATCAAATGCCTTTCTTAGACGATTTTGGTCAGGAAAACTTACAAGTGGATTAGTTGCAGTTACCCATAAAGCTTTTATCTCATCTCTTTCAATTGCTTCAATAATTTGTGGATAAGAATATCCTCTTTTTTTAGGAATTAGCTCTACTGGTACATTGATAATATTTGCAAAATCAATTCTATCTTGAATATTTGCATAGTTTCTATATCCAGGAATAGAAGAGGTAAATCCAAACTCTCTTGTACCCATTGCATTACATTGTCCAGTTATAGAAAAAGGAGCTGCCCCTTTTTTACCTAGATTTCCAGTAATTAGTGCAAGGTTACAAATAGCACTAACAGTATCTGTACCAATACTACTTTGGTTTACTCCCATAGTCCATGCACTAAGTGCCTTAGGTGCACCTGCATAAACTTTTGCAAGTTCGTAAAGTGTTTTTACATCAAGCCCAGTAATATTTGCAACTTCAGCTGGTGGGTATTTTGACATGATATGTTTTCTAAACTCTTTTAGTCCACTTGTTTTATTTTTGATAAACTTTTTATCTTCCCAACCTTGTTCTAAAATAATATGACATAGACCATTTATAAGGGCTAAATCACTTCTAGGGGCAAGTGGAACAAATATATCTGCCATATTTGCAGTTTTACTAAATCTTGGGTCTATTACTATTATTGTTGGTTTTTTACCAGTTGTTTTTTTATTTTTAGCAATATGAAGTTTTAAAATAGGGTGATTATCAGCAATATTTGCACCAATAAGCATAATAACATCAGCGTGGGAAAAGTCCTCATAAGATGCAGGTGGTCCATCACTTCCAAATGTTTGTTTATATCCCATAACAGCACTAGCCATACATAAAGTTGTATTTCCATCGTAGTTGTTTGACTCTAAACCTAATTGCATAAATTTACCTAAAGTATAAAAGTCTTCAGTTAAAAATTGACCAGTAGAGATACAAGCAACTGCACCTTTTCCATATTTTTCTTGGATACTTTTAAACTTATCAGATGTATGTTTAAATGCTTCATCCCATGATACTGCTTTTAGCATATTATTTTTTTTCATCATAGGTGTTGTAACTCTATTTGATGAATCAACCATCTCATGTTCTGTTAAACCTTTTGGACATAAAGTTCCTTTACTTACAAAGTGTTTAGGATCTCCTTTTGTTCTTACAGGTCTTCCATCTTTTACCCCAATATAAAGTCCACATCCAACACCACAATATCCACAAGTACTCTTTACCCATTTATCAGGAGCTTTATCTTTAGCAATAGTTCCAAACTTCATATCTTTTGTATATGCATATTTTTCTTCTTTTATATCGTTTTTGATAAATTTATTTAGTATAGATTTAAACATTAGTGTTTCTCCTCTTTATAGTCTCTTCCTCTTTGGTTTCCTGCAAAGAAATTTCCAGCTAAGCCAAGTGGTACAACTGTCACATAAAATAAATATCTTCCTATAAGCTCACTTATAGTTGCTCCTATTAAAGAGATAGTTAAAATAATACTTGCAATTTGTAAGTTTTCATTTGCTAAAAATAGTATTGCAATTATTGGTAAAACTAGAGCAAATATTATAAGTGTGTTGTATCTTATCTTCAAGTGTTTTTTAAAATTGTTTTCTAGTAAATATTTTGTTTTATTTAGTTGATAATAATTTTTTTCCTCTTCTTTTAAATATGTATAAAATACTTTTTCTTCAAATATCACAAGCACTTGATAAGCACCTAGTAAAAGTGTAACACTTAAAATAGCTAAAGCACTATTTGCAAATCCTTGAGAGGCTAAAGTTAAACTTACTAAAATAAGCCCAAGGTATAATGAACCCATAAATCTTTTAGTCGTAGATACTCTATCCCAAGAGGGTCTAGCTTTTATTCTATATATCATAGATTGAGCGTATATTCCAAATACTCCAGATACTAAAGCTCCAAGCATTAAGATTTTGTTTAAAAGCATAAATTCAAAGAAATATGTAACAACAACCCCAATACCAAGTCCCGCAAATATACCTAAAGCCAAAGCTTCTCTACTTAGCCAAGATTTTCTCCAATTTTTCATTGCTGTATGTGCTAAAAGTGGACGACCAAGGTGTAGTGCAGATAGAGGTAAACCTAAAAGTGCTGGAAGCATAATAAGTGCTGCTAAGATATAGTTTCCAGTAGCTAAATTTGAAAAACCAAATGTAGCTAATAGTTCTCCAAAAAATAAAGCAGTCATACCACCAACACTCATTTGAGTGAATACCGTCATATAAACTAAAGGTAGTTCACTATGTGCAGGTTTTGTAATATGCTCATCTGCTGGTTTATACTCTGGCATATTTTCAGGTAGTGTATATCTTGTAGTTGGTTTAGTAATACTAGTATCAGGTAAATGAGGAGCAACTCCTTCTTTATCCATATCGTATTTTATCCACTCATCTTTATGAACTACTTCAATTTCAATGGCACCTGCTGGACATGCTTGTACACAAGAAGGTGTTTCTCCAACTTCAAGTTTATCAACACACATATGACACTTTGTAACAATTCCTCTATCATAATTCATAACAGGAACTTCATAAGGACAATTCCACGTACAATATTGACATCCAATACATACATCATCATCATGAAATACTATCCCATTGCCTAGTTTTATATAAGATTCAGTAGGACAGCCATTTAAACAAGCTGGGTCTATACAATGATTACATGACATTGAGTTAAATAGTTGTGAAACTTCTGGAAATACTCCACCTTCCATCTCACCAACTCTTCTCCATTTTACATCTGATGGATTATTATTTTGTTCATTACAAGCAGCTTCGCAACAATGACACCCAACACAAGCAGTTGCATCAAAGTGAAATCTATATTGTTCTCCCTCTTTAAGTTCTGGTATTTCAATACTATAGTTTCCACATTGCATACCTGTGTCTGATTTGTGATTTATAAAACTGTCAATTGGTGTTGTTAAATTCTCTTCCATTTCTATTCTCCTAAAACCTTAAATCCACAAGATTCTCCATCGTAATATTCTATACTTCCATCTTCTATTTTGTAATACCAACCATGAATATCAAGTTCACCAGCTTCTACTTTTCTGTGAATTTCAGGATAAGTTAGTAAGTTTTCAAGTTGGTGCTTTATTGATATTCGTTCAGTTGTTCTATATATTTGTTCCATATCATCTCTATTAGGACTTGCTAAAAGAGTATATTCTTTTGCCTTATGTCCTAATTCTAACCATTTTTTAACATGAACTAAATGTGGTTCATTACTTAAGTCTTTATATAAAGATGCACAGGCGCCACAATGAGAATGTCCACAAATAATGATATCTTTTACCTTTATGACAGATACAGCATATTCAATTGCAGCACTAGAACTATGAAAATCACTATCATTTTTATATGGAGGTACGAAGTTTCCAATATTTCTTAATATAAACATATCTCCAGGTTTACTATCAACAATTAAATCAGGTACAACTCTACTATCACTACACCCTATAAATAATATTTTTGGTTTTTGACCATTTTCAACTAAATCATCAAATTTACCCTCTAATTTTGGAAAGTGTACATCTTTAAATTTTTTGTTTCCTTTTATCATATCATCTATATTCATCTTAAAATCCTTTTATATTTCTTATTATAGTATAAAAAGCTCAATAAAAGATAATTATAGTGTATAAATTTTATACAATTAGAATATAATATAATTATTTAAATAAAATTTAATATTTAATAAGCATCCTAAGCAAAGGGACTTAGTAGACTGTATAATAAGTATACAATTAAATGTATCTAAAATATTATTTACTATGTTATACTTCGTTTATCAAATAACAAATGTTATTAAAAAAAGGAAAAAAATGGCAGGATTTAAAGATTTAAAAGGTCAAGGACATGCACCAACATTGTTTATGGCTTTTTTATACTTCGACATGAGTTTTATGGTTTGGACAATGTTAGGTCCCTTAAGTACAGAAATTGCTGAGGCATTGGCATTAACCGGACATATAATGACTGCTGGTGAAAAAGCTACATTATTATCTCTTCCTATTCTTTCAGGTGCAATATTAAGAATTGTACTTGGTTTTGGTGTTGACAAACTTGGTGCTAAAACAACAGCACTTATTTCCCAAACAATTGTATTAGCTGCTTTATTAACAGCATTTATTATGGGTGATTCTATCACTTATGAAGCATTATTAATTGTTGCACTTGGTCTTGGATTTGCAGGAGCTGCATTTGCAGTTGCTTTACCACAAGCTGGACAATGGTACCCACCAAAACTACAAGGAGTAGTTTTAGGAATTGCTGGAGCTGGAAATATTGGTGTAGTAATTGACTTTATGTTTGCACCAAAAATAGCTGAACATTGGGGTTGGTCTGCTGTATTTGGTGTAGGAGCGGTTATGGCAATTATTGTTTTAATTGCATATGCTTTTATTGCTAAAAATGCGCCTGCAGATGTTTATACATCTCGTCCTAAAAAACTTAAAGATTATGGAAAACTATTAAAAGATAAAGATACCTGGTGGTTCTCATTATTTTATGCTATATCATTTGGAGGATTTGTAGGATTTGCGGGATATATGAAAGTATATTTAATGAATACATATGCAATTGATATGGCTGCATTTGGACTAGATGTTTTAGATGAATCAAATGTTAAAGTAATAGCTGGATATTTTGGGGCATTATGTATATTTGCAGGAGCAATTTTAAGACCATTTGGTGGAAATACTGCTGATAAAATTGGTGGAGTTAAAGCACTTTACTTTTTCTATGGAATGGTTTTTGTTCTTGTAACATTAACAGCAACGGTACAGTTACCTTTCTTTGTTGCTATTTTTGTATTATTCTTAATCATGGCGAATCTTGGTATGGCAAATGGAGCAGTGTTCCAACTTGTACCTCAAAGATTTGGTAAAGATATTGGTATTATGACTGGACTTGTAGGATGTGCTGGTGGTCTTGGTGGAACTGCTCTTATTAAAACTCTTGGTTGGAGTAAAGGTACATTTGGTGGATATACAGAAGGTTTCTTAATCTTTGCAGCAGTTGTAATAGTTGCTCTTGTTGGATTAAGTGCTGTTAAAACTAGATGGAGAACAACATGGGGTGTTCAAGCTGGTGGAAGAATATAATCTTTCATTAGGAACTAAAGATAAAAGTGTAAAGCTTTTATCTTTATATCTACCTATTTTATAAACTAGATAGATATGAAGATAAAAAAATAAAAGAAATTAAATGAAAATTACAAAAGAAAAAAATAAAATTTATTTTGATTTTGAAGATAAATCTTCTGCAAATATAAATATTAAAAATGATTTTATAAAAATAGAACTAATTAAAACAGAACTTAAATATAGAGGTCAAAGATTTGCTTCTAAAATATTAAAGTATATAATTGGCTATATAAAAATAAATTTTAAAAGTATTAAGAAAATTCTACTTTCTCCATTGCCTTTAGATATTAATGGTTTAGATTTGAATGAGTTAATATCTTTTTATAAAAGATATAATTTTAAAAAATCAGATATGCCTTCACGAGAAGAGCCTCATTTAATGGTAAGATATATATAAATTATAAGATTAAGGAAATAATATGGCAGCGTCAAATATAAAATTTAGTGGATTTAGTCTTGTAAAAAGAAAAGAATTAAAAGGTGATGACTTTTATGCAGTTAAAACAATAGGTAATATTACAATTGCTATTGTATGTGATGGTGTTGGAAGTGCAACAGAAGGAGCAGTTGCTGCATATAGAGTTACAAATCATCTTATGACAAATTTTAAAAATAGACCAGTTACATGGAGTATTGAAAAATCTATTAAATCATTTACTCAATCAATAAACTCAATTCTTTATGAAGAATCAATGGTTAATTATGAAAGTCCTGAACTTGTCACTACATTAACTATAATAGTAATTGAGGGAAATAGACTTTATGGTGCAAATGTAGGAGATAGTAGAGTTTATTTATATAGAGATAATAAACTAAATCAATTATCACTTGATCATAGTATGGATGAAGAGGGTTATGAAAATGTTTTAACTCAAGCAATTGGTATTTCATCATCAGTTGATCCTTATTATTTTGAAAATATTATTACAAAAGATGATAAAATCATGCTTTGTAGTGATGGTTTATATAATGAACTAGATGATGAAACAATAGCTAGTACAATAAGTCTTGGTGCAAATGCGTTAGTTAAAAAAGCAAGCAAATTATGTGATGATAATCTTCCTGATGATACAACAGCAGTTGTTGTAGATATTTTAGAAGAAAATCAAGTAGAAATCTTAAAAGCTCAAGATTTAGTTATCCCTGAAACATTAAATACGGGTAATGAAATTGATGGATATATACTAGAAAAATCATTGATTCAAAATAAACGTACTTGGCAATGTAGTAAAAAAGGGAAAACTTATGTTTTAAAATTTCCTTTAGTTGAAGCAATTGAAGACAAAACATTACTTGATACTTTTGTAAAAGAGGCATGGAATTCAAAAAGATTAAAAGCTGGCTTTTTCCCAAAAGCTGTGATTCCCAAAAATAGAACAGTAAGATATTATGTTCAAGAGCAAATAAAAGGTATTGATCTTAAAACTTATCTTAAAAAAAGAAACTTGCATATTGATGATGCAATTAGTTTAGCAAAAACACTTTTACATATGAGTCAATATTTATTAAAATTTGATTTAGTTCATGGTGATATAAAACCTGAAAATATAATGGTAGTTGAGCGAAATGGAAAACTAATATTTAAAATAATAGATTTTGGAAGTATGACTGAAGTATATAGTATAAATTCAACGGCAGGAACTCCTTCATATTTAGCACCTGAAAGATTTGAGGGGGCAAGTATAAGTGAAAGTACTGAGCTTTTTGCAATTGGTGTTACTATATATGAATCACTTACAGGTAAATATCCTTATGGGGAGATTGAGCCATTTCAAAATCCAAGTTTTTCAACACCTAAATCTCCTAAAATTTACAACAATAATATACCTTTATGGCTTGATGCAATTATTTTAAGATCTATTTCTATAGATAAAAGATATACAAATTATAGCAATGTTTTATTTGATTTAGAAAATAGTGATAAAGTAAAACCTTATTTTGATAGAAATGTACCTTTAATACAAAGTAATCCTGTCCTTGCATATAAAATTGGTTTTTATTGTATGTTTGCTTTAAATATTATTTTATGGATATATTAAAATAAGTTTAAAGCTTTAATCTTTTCTTACCTTTTGTTATTACTATAATTTAAAGGAATAAAACTAAATGTTACTTTTGATATAATCCTTGATAATTTAAAATCAAAGGATTGTTTTGTCTTTATTATCTAAACTACTGTTTTCCTACTGGACTACATTTATTTTACTTTCTATTTTAGGAATTGGAGCGGGAGTTGCAACATTTATAGAAAATGACTATGGAAGTTCAACTTCTAGAATACTCGTATATAGTGCATTTTGGTATGAACTTGTTTTAACACTTACTATTGTAAATATGATAGGAGTTATGGCTAAAACTAAAATGTTTAAGCACAAAGCTAAAATGATTTTTCATGGGTCTTTTGTATTTATACTAATAGGTGCTGCACTAACTAGATATGAAGGATATGAAGGTATTATGCATATTCATGAAGGTGAAACAACAAATAAAATGATTTCACTAGAGCCTTATCTTCAAATTACTATTGATGATCATGGTAAAATTACTCAAAAGAATTTTTTAAGAGATTTTGCAGCAACAAATGGTAGAGTTTCAGATCTTAAAAATGACTTTCATTACTCAGTTGATTTTGGTTCTAAAACATTTGAGTTAAATTTTTTACATTATAAATATGTGAAAAAGGGAAATGCTTCTCAAGGTTTATTAACTGTTGAAGGTATAATTGGTGGTGAATCTCAAAGTACAAGACTTGTTGGTCAAAGAGGACAAAAAAGTGGTGTTATAAAAACTCTTATATTTAAAGATGGAACTAGAGTATCTTTAGAATATGGTTCAAAAAATATGACAATACCATTTGAAATAAAACTAATTGACTTTCAACTTGACAGATATCCCGGAAGTATGGCACCATCATCATATTCAAGTAAAGTAATACTTCTAGATAAAGAGAATAATGTAGAATTTGATTTCCACATTTATATGAATCATATATTAAACTACAAAGGATTTAAATTTTTCCAAAGTTCTTATGATCCCGATGAAAAAGGTACAGTATTATCTGTAAACCACGATATAGGACACTGGCCAACTTATTTTGGTTATTTTCTTTTAGCACTAGGATTAATTATGAACTTTTTTGATAGTAAAAGTAGATTTTCAAAACTTACAAAGTATATTTCTAAGATGAATAGCGCAGCTATTATGATGATAGCACTTACGTTTGCATTTACTACAAATGGATATTCTTCAACAACTGAAACGATAAAATATTTAGAAAAATATAAAGTTGAATCTCTTGAAATATCAGAAAAATTTTCACATTTAATTGTACAAGCAAATATGGGTTTAATGAAACCTATTGATAGCTTATCAACTGATATTTTAAATAAACTTACTAGAAAAAGTACTTTTTTAGGTATGAATTCAAATCAAGTTATTTTAGGTATGTTATCTCGTCCTGATATTTGGAAAGATATTAAAATGCTTAAAATAAAAACTCCAAAACTTAAAAAATTTCTAGGATTAAAAAAGAGTAGAAAATATGTTGCTTTCTCAGAAGTACTTGGAGAAAAAGAATATAAATTAAGAGCAATACTTGAAGAAGTAAATAAAATTGATCCAAATAAAAGAGGAACATTCGAAAAAGATGTAATTAGTTTAGATGAGAGAGTAAATATAGTTTATATGGTTTTCTATAGTGATATATTTAAAATATATCCAAAAATAAATGATGATAATAATAAATGGTTAAGCCCTATGGAAGCAATGAAAACTTTAAAAGGTAAAGATTTAGAAATTGTACAGTTTATTACTAGATCGTTTTTAGGTGGAGTTGCTGACGGAGAATATAAAAAAGCATTAAAAGGATTAGAGTTAATATCTACGTATCAAAGAAAGATTGGAGCGAATATTATCCCTTCTGTTGAAAAAGTAAATGCAGAAATTACATTTAATCAGCTAAATATTTTTCCTAGACTTACACTTGCTTATTTATTCTTAGGAATTTTAATGTTTATTATTTCATTCCTTACTGTATTTAATGAAAAATGGTCTTCTAAAACTTTAAACTCTGTACTATTTGGAATACTTGCAGTGTTATTTATAATACAAACTACAGGTATGGGTATTAGATGGTATATAAGTGGACATGCCCCATGGTCAAATGCTTATGAATCATTAGTATATATTGCATGGAGTACAATGTTTGCTGGTGTTATGTTCTTTAGAAAATCACTACTTGCACTAAGTGCTACTGTTGTTATGGCTGCAGTATTTATGTTTACAGCTCATTTAAGTGGAATTGATCCTCAAATTACAAATCTTGTACCTGTACTTAAATCTTATTGGTTAACTATACACGTTTCAATCATCACAGGATCTTATGGATTCTTAGGGCTTGGAGCTATGCTTGGATTTATGGCTTTAATATTATTTATATTTAGAAATCCTGCTAAACCAAATATTGATAAAACAATTAAACATATTACAGCAATAAATGAAGCAGCACTTATAATTGGACTTTCAGCATTAGTTGTTGGAAACTTTTTAGGTGGAGTTTGGGCAAATGAATCTTGGGGTAGATACTGGGGTTGGGATCCAAAAGAAACATGGGCATATGTAGCTATTGTAATTTATATTTTAGTATTACACCTAAGACTTGTTCCAAAATTAAATAAACCATTTGTATTTGCAGTTGCTTCAACTTTAGCATTCTCTACAATTTTAATGACATACTTTGGTGTAAACTTCTACTTAAGTGGAATGCACTCATATGCTACAGGTGATCCTGTACCAATTCCTACATGGGTATATATAGTTACGGCAATGGTATTTGCAGTTATTGCATTAGCTTCTAGAAAAAGAGACCTTGGTGTAATCAAGGTTTAATATGACAGAATTATTCAATAACAATAGTGCAGTAATAGTATTTTTACATATTATTTCTGCCGTAATCTGGATTGGTGGAATGATAGTAATTAGATTTGCAGTACATTATTCTATACAAGATATACAAAGCCCTGAGATAAAACTTGGCAGAACATTAGATTTTCTTAAAAGATTTTTTAATATGGTAATACCATCAATTTTATTACTTCTTATTACAGCTATTATTATGATTATAGCTTTAGGATTTAAAGGAACTGATCTATACAGTGTAGTTATATTAAAAGAGTCTATTTGGACTATTATGGTAGTTGTATTTGTGATTATTTATATAAAAAGAAATAAAGCGCAAAGATTTTTTGATAGAAAAGATTTTAAAAGTGCTAAAGAAACTTTAGCTCCTTTAGCAAAATGGATGATTCCATTAAATATTATTTTGGGACTTATAGCTATTTATTTAGGTATAACTCTTAGAGGATTTTAAAAGATAAAATTACATTTTATCTTTATCAAATGTAGGAACTCTTCCTACAAGTGCTTCAAGCTCTCTTAACTCTTTATCATTGTGATGCCTCATTTTGCTTTCAGGAGTAATACTTCCGTCATTTTTTACCCATACCATATTATGGTGATGAGCTTTTATATTTTGCTCTTTTGTATTACTTTTAATATCAACATCTCCATAACATGTACAATAATATGATTTACCTTCCATACTTTCAAGATAAACACCAGTTCCTCTAATTCCAGCTGTCATATTTTGTGTTTTTAATGAAAAATTATTTCCTTTTTTAAATACTGCTAAAACACCACCTTTTATTACATCTAAACTTTTGTGATTATTTCTATTGTTAAATAATAATGTAGTATTTTCTTTTGCCATAAAAGCATCTTGACCAATTGTAAAAGTTAATTTTGAATTTTTCTTTGTAACAATAAAGTCATTTAAACTTACTTTCATATTTTTATTAGCTTTTTTCCCATTTATATAAACTTCACCCTCTATTTTTATATTTGATGCCATAAGATTATACATACTAATTAGTATTATTAAAATAATTTTCATTGATTTTCCTTTGTCTTTTTAGTAAAACTATTATATCATAAAAGATGCACAATAAAATCAGATATAAACTTTTATCATTTTTAACAATATTAATTTTACTTATATTTTCATATATTAATTTTACAGATACAAATAAAAATTTTGATGAAAAACTAAGAAATATATTTTTTGAAATAAGAGGTGAAATACCTGTATCTTCAAATGTAACAATAATAGACATAGATGAAAAATCAATTGATGCACTTGGTCAATGGCCATTTGCAAGAATTCATATGGCACAAGTATTAGCAAACTTATCTTCTGCAAATGCAGGTATTATTGGTTTAGATATTATATTTTCTGAATATGATAGAAGCTCACCATCTTTTATGGCAAAACAATTAGGAATAAATGGTATATATAAAGATTATGATAATATTTTAGCAAGTGTTATTTCCAATACTCCAACTATAATAGGTTATTTTTTTAATAACAATAATTCAAAAAATATAACACCAATGGTAAAAACTTTATTTGATAAAAATAGTTCAAAAAATATAGCACATTTTTCTAATGTGGTTACAAATATTGATGTAATTACTAAAAATGCATATTCTAGTGGTTTTTTTAATGCTTTTAGTGATGTAAGTGGTCAAATAGTACAAATGCCTTTAATAGCAGAGTATCAAAATAAAATATATCCATCCCTATCTTTAGAGATGATAAGTTTAGCTAGTAATACTAGTAAAATAAAATTGCTCTATAATGAAAATAATCTATATGGATTGAAACTAAAGAATATGACTATACCAGTTGATGAGTATGGTTTTATGAGAATCAATTTTGCAGGGAAAAAACATAAATTTAAATATATATCATTTTTGGATATTTTAAATGGTAATTTTCATGTTGCAGATATAAAAAATAAGTTTATACTTATTGGTACTTCAGTTATAACTTTAGCTGATTTAAGATCAACTGTATATGACTTGGCAATGCCTGGTGTTGAAATACATGCAAATGTAATAGATAATATTTTAAGAGGTGATTTTATATACTCTTCATCTTATAGAATTATTATGGATATAGGTATTATTATATTATTTACTTTTATATTAGGATTTATTTTTCTTTATTTTTCTTCTTTTTGGATTATTTTTACTGTAGTAGTTTTATTGGCTTTTACTTATTATAATTTATATATAGCACTGTTTGATTATGGTTTGGTATTAAGTTTACTTTATCCAGCAATTTCTATTTTTAGTACTATGTTTATTGCTTTATATTTAAATAATATAAAAGAAAGAAAACAAAAAGAGTTTATAAAAGATAAGTTTTCAAAAAAAGTATCACTTGAAGTTGTTAATGATTTATTATTAAATAATAATGATACTTTTAAAGCAAAAGAGGAAAATATTACTATTTTCTTTTCTGATATTAGAAGCTTTACTAATATATCTGAAAAATTAAATTCACCTCAAAGATTAATTAATCTTTTAAATAGATATTTAGAGCCCATGACTACAACTATCGTAAAAAATAAAGGTACAGTAGATAAGTTTATAGGTGATGCAATTATGGCATATTGGAATGCTCCAAACAAGCTTGAAAATCATGCTGATTTAGCTGTTAAAACAGCAGTAAAACAAATTGAAATTTTAGAAAAATTAAATATCAAACTTAAAAATGAGTTTGATGTTGATTTAAAAATAGGTATAGGTATACATACAGGCTTAGCAGTTGTAGGAGAGATGGGTTCCAAGGGTAGGTCTGATTATACTGTTATAGGAGATAATGTAAATTTAGGTTCAAGAATAGAGGGTTTGACAAAATATTTTGGTGCTAAAATATTAATATCTCAAAATACAAAAGAGTTATTAAAAGATAAGTATAATTTTAAATATATAGCTTCTGTAATAGTAAAAGGAAAAACAAAAAGTATTGCCTTGTATGAGGTCTTAACAAATAAAGATGCTAAACTTTATGAACTTATTAAAGATGATCATATAGAAGCTATAAATAGCTATAAAAAAAGAGAATATTCCAAAGCAATAGATTTGTTTTATAAAATAAATGAACAACAGCAAAATATTTTAAATGAAGTTTATATTAAAAAAATAACGCAAATACAAGAGTCTTTAGATAAACATGAATCTTTAGATTTTCATATGGATAGTAAATAGTGATAAATAGAATATTAAAAAAAGAGTTTTTTATAACTTTATGTTGTATCCAAAATAAGTGGCATAGATATGGTGTATTTAGACATACTATAATGGTAGTTTATCATGCAATAAAAGCAAAACAATATAAGATGATAAGTGCTGGGTTTTTACACGATATTGGTAAACCTCTTGTAGCTTATCAAGATGAAGAAGATATAGAACTAGGAGAGTATAGCTTTACAAATCATGAAGAGATATCATACCAAATCATCAAAAATTGGCCATTTATATCCTTATATACAAAAAATTTAGTAAGATATCATTATTTATTAAGAGGTATGAAAAATGCAAAAAGAAAAGAGCAATTGGGTAAATATCATAGAATGAAAAGGTCATATGAAAAACTCAATAAAGATTTCATAGAAGATTTAAAACTATTTTTAGTTTTTGATGATTTGGCTAAAAAATAATATTATTAAATAACTTAATATAATACTTCTAATTTAAGAGTCATATCGTTATCTTTTGTTATTTCAGATAATTTAACTTCAACAGAATTTATACCACTTTCTAATGCACCTTTTATTGATTGTGCAACATGCCAATACTTTTCGCTAAAAGGAAGGTCTATCTCTTTTATCCTTTTGTGTCTAATAATAGTTTTGATATCGTTTATACAATGAAAATAATAAATTTTATTTATTGCTCTTTGTATTCTATAAGAACTCATTAAATTTATATTATTACACCAAACATCTTTTTCTATTTGAGTAATAGTTTTCATCTCATTTACTTTTTTAATTTCAAGTTTTATTTTTTCTTTATAGTTTTGAATCTCTTCATTTGCTTCATCTTCAAGATGTATGTCATATTTTTGAAGTATAGAATGAAACTGTTTTTCTTCTAGATTATTTTTTGAAATATATTTTATATATGATTTTTTAACTTCAAAATCATTATCAATATCTTGAAGTATTTCTAATGCAGTTAGAAGATAAACATATTTATCTTCTTTACCCTCTTTGTAAGATATACCATGTTGTGAAATAATAGGTCTTAATCCTGCATATTTAATTTTCATTTAGCTTTCTTATTTTTTATTTTTTAAAATTACTGTTGTTGAATTCTCTTTTGTAAGATATTTTTTAACAACATTTTTTATATCTTTTATTTTAAGATTTTCAATATTTTGCTCGTAAGTCATAAGAGGAGATATATCACCTCTACTTAAAAATCCACCATATAAGCTAGCTACACTAGATGAACTTTCAAGTGAAAAAATAAAGTCTGCTTTTGTATTTATCTTAACTTTTTGAAGTTCAGATTTTTTAATACCATCTTTTTTTATTTTTTCTATCTCTTCCCAAATCTCTTTTTCAACATCTTTTGCATCAACTCCTGGATTACAAACTGCTAAGAACATATAAACACCTGGATCTTTTAGCTCCATATTATATGAATAGATTGTATTTACAAGTTGTTTTTGATCTATTAGAAGCTCATGTAATCTAGAACTTTTTCCACTACTTAAAAGTTCACTAAGAGCAGATAAGGCAACTTGGTCTTTATGTAAGTAGTTTGGAATATGGAAGTTTATAGCTATCATTTCAACTTGTGAATCTTTATGGATAACTACTCTTTTTTCCCCTTCTTGTTTTAGCTCTTGAGTATGAAGAGTTTTAGCTACTTTTTTACTTTGTTTAGTATTTTGAATATCTTTAAAATACTTTTTAGCACTTTTAAATACTTCTTCTTTTGTAATATCTCCTGCAACTATAAGCGTTGCGTTGTTTGGTGTATAAAATCTTGCATGAAAATCTCTTATATCTTCTACCCTCCAGTTTTTAATATCATCC
>Ga0256826_1000932_pt1 | contig 18205 bp, 16 predicted proteins | sample CV79metaG_FD_185975 | JGI IMG/M metagenome (GOLD analysis project Ga0256826, IMG submission 185975) | Hydrothermal vent microbial communities from East Pacific Rise, Pacific Ocean - CV79 | ecosystem: Environmental > Aquatic > Marine > Hydrothermal vents | place: Pacific Ocean: East Pacific Rise...
AGAAGAACTTTTAGATGATGCAAAAAAGTTTTCTGATGGAAAGTTTCATCGCATACTTCAAGATAAGATAATAATCACACTTTTTTTTGAAAACTCAACTCGTACAAAAAGCTCTTTTGAGATAGCAGCTAAAAGACTTGGGGCTGAGATAATTCACCTTGACGCTGCAAAAAGTTCAACTAAAAAAGGTGAAACCTTAGTTGATACTGCAATGAACCTTGATGCAATGAATCCTCATGCTATTATAGTTCGTCATCAAAACTCTGGTGTTCCAAAAATCCTCTCAAACCATACAAAAGCAGCCATCATAAATGCTGGAGATGGTGCTCATGCCCATCCTACTCAAGCATTGCTAGATTTATATACTCTAAAAGAGCATTTTAAAGATTTAGAGGGTAAAAAAATTGCAATAGTTGGAGATATCAAAAACTCACGAGTTGCAAACTCCAACATAGAACTTTTAAGTAGATTTGGAATGGAAGTTATACTTGTCGCTCCTCCACAATTTTTACCAAAAACTACACTACGCACTACTCACTTTCTAGAAGAGATTATAGATGAAGTTGATGCTATTATGAGTTTACGAACTCAAACTGAAAGACACTCTTCTCAAAGTTATGCCTCTTTAAAAGATTATGCGAGTGATTTTTGTATAACTGAAGAGTTAGTTGGAGATAGAGAGATAGTTATACTTCACCCTGGTCCAGTTCATAGAAATATAGATATATCTGATGCACTTTTGGCTGATGGAAGATGTAAGGTTTTAGAACAAGTTAGCAATGGGGTAAATATACGAATGGCAGTTCTTAAAAAGTTGATAACTCAAAGTTAATGACTTTTGAAGATTTAAACTCTTTTGGGGCTGAGAAAAAGCCATTTTTATTTATCTGTGATTTCAAAGCTCTACATGTAGAGGTATTTGCTTTAGATGAACTTCAAAAATATGACATTGAATATATAATTGATGAAAATTATATTCCTGCTCTACATGTAGAGTGTTTAGAAAAACAAGCTATTGATTTTGATGAATATAAAAAAAAATTTGATTATGTGATTGAAAAAATAAAGTCAGGCGATACTTATCTTTTAAATCTAACTGCGCCAACAAAAGTAAAAACTACCTGCTCACTTAGTGATATTTTTAAAAAAGCTAATGCTCATTATAAACTTAGATATAAAGATGAGTTTGTTTGTTTTTCTCCTGAAAAATTTATCCAAATAAAGAATAATAAAATTCATACGTATCCAATGAAAGGTACTATTGATGCTTCAGTAAAAAATGCAAAAGAAAAAATACTAGCAGATAAAAAAGAGATGGCTGAGCATGTAATGGTTGTTGATTTACTTCGTAATGATTTGAGTATTGTTGCTAAAAATGTAAAAGTTGAAGATTTTAGATATATAACTGAGATAGAAGCTGGGGAGAAAAAGCTTCTTCATGTAAGTTCTCATATTAGCGGAGATATTGGAGAAAATTGGCAGAGTAAAATGGGTGATATTTTAAAAGAATTGTTACCTGCGGGAAGTATATCTGGAGCTCCTAAAAAAAGTACGCTAGAGATTATAGAAAAAATTGAAGATTATGAGCGTGGTTATTTTTCTGGAGTTTTTGGTGTATTTGATGGTGAGAGTTTGGATAGTGGAGTTATGATTCGTTTTATTGAAAAAACTAATAATGGCTACATTTATAAATCTGGTGGTGGGATAACACTTGATAGTGAGGCTCAGTTAGAGTATAATGAACTTTTAGATAAAATTTACTTGCCATAAGGGAAAAAAGTGAAAGAATTATTTAGTGATTTTACAACAAGTGGATTTGAATTTACAAAAAATGAAGAGCGAAAAAAGGCACAATATCAAACATTAAATATTGGTTTGCTTTTAACAAGTTTTGCTTTAGTATATGGAATTATTGGTAACTTAATTAGGGATATAGATGGTTTTATACCGATAGAGACATTTGTAATTAGTATTAATATTATTTTACTTTTAGCACTTAGAAAATATCCAAAAGCTTTTGAATTTATTGTTCTTATCATGGTTACTCAATTTACATTATTATTTATATTTTTAGTATATATATCAAGCCCTCAATCTATGAAATATGCTTGGATATTTAACTATCCAATGATTTTGCTTTATCTTCAGAATACAAAGCAAAGTTTTTATTGGATGTTATTTCTTATAATAATGCTTATATTAATTCCTTTACAAAATTTTGTTGAAGTTAGTTTTTCTCTTTATCAAATAACTTATATAATTGCTGTATTACTAATTATTAGTTCTATTACTTATTTTTATCAATTAAAAATGGGTGAAGCAAATATAAAAATTGTAGAGCAACAAGATGACTTAGAAAATTTTAATGAAAAACTTGAAGAGGAAGTTAATAAAAAAACAGCCCAACTTCAAGAGTTAAATGATTTGCTAGAGATAAAAGTAAATGAAAAAATAGAAGAACTTAGAGCAAAAGATAAAATTCTTGAAGTTCAATCCAAACAGGCAGTAATGGGTGAAATGATAAGTATGATAGCTCATCAATGGCGACAACCTCTTTCAACGATTACACTTCAAATTGCAAATTTACAGCTTAAAAAACTTCTTGGTCAAGATTTATCCTCTACTGAAACAGATGATGCTCTTACAGAAATATCTAATACAATTATATACCTTTCTGATACTGTTGACGATTTTCAAACATATTTTCATCCAGAAAAAGAGATGATAGATGTTGAAGTAAATGAATTGTTGAACCGTGCTATAAATTTTGCTAACTCAAGAGTTAAAAAGAGTAATATAAGTATTAATATATGTGAAAATTGTACTTATGTAATAAAAACTTATCCAAATGAATTTGTTCAAGTTGTGTTAAATATTTTAAATAATGCTATTGATGCACATAATGAAAAAATTCAAAAAAATTCCTTCATAGATATAGATGTTAAAATGAAAAATAATTATTTAGTAATTAAAATATCAGATAATGCTGGTGGAATTAAAGAGGAAAATTTAAGTAAATTATTTGAACCATACTTTTCTACGAAAGGTAAAAATGGAACTGGACTTGGTTTATATATGAGTCAGATGATTGTTCAAAAACAATTTTATGGTGAATTAAGTGTTGAAACATCTGATAATGGTGCGGTATTTAGTATTAAAATCCCAAAAATATAGATGTTCTTTTTAAAAAATACTTTTATATTTATTATACTATTATCTCTACATGTAGAACTATTGTTGATTTTTACAAGTTCTTTATATATTCTTTATTTTATAAATTTAGCTTTTGTTTTATATCTCTTAAATCATTACCTAAAAAAATATTCCCTTGTAATTTTATCTTTATATGTAGCTATGGTTTTAATACTTATAAATTTAAATATTTATAATGAAGTTATGTTTGAAATATTTTTATTTTTTAATATAGTTGATAAAATACTCTATATAGATAATGAAGTTATGTATGTGTTATCTATCTTTCACTTATTAGTTTTTATTAATTTAAAAAGATTAGGAGAGATTTTGGGATATAATAAAGTAAAACTTTTTTAGGACTAAATACAATGTATATAAAAGATTTAAAATTTTCACTATGGGCTGACTTTATTGAGCGTGATTATCTTGATAATGAGTTTAAAGATTTGATAAATAGAGGTGTTATAAATGGTGCTACCTCAAACCCAGCAATTTTTAAAAATGCTATACTTACTTCAAGTGCTTATAAAGAGCAGTTAGCCTCTTTAAGTGAATTATCTTCAAAAGAGAAGTATGAAGCTGTAGCTATATTTGATATACAAAAAGCTGCTGATATTTTAAAGCCTTTATATGAAAAAAATGATGATGGATATGTAAGTATAGAAGTTGATCCATATCTTTGTGATGATGCAGAGGCAACCATAGATGAGGGTAAAAGACTTTTTGCACAGATTAATCGTAAAAATGTAATGATAAAAGTACCAGCTACAGAAGCTGGGTATATAGCGATGCAAGAACTTACTTCTAATGGAATACCGGTAAATGCAACTCTAATATTTAAAAAGGAACAAGCTTTAAAGTGTGCTAAAGCTTTTGAAATAGGTCTTGCTAAATATGGTGAAAAAGTTGATACTGTAATCTCTGTGTTTGTTTCTAGAGTAGATAGAGCATTGGATGTTAAATTATCTCAAAATGGAGTTGAGGTAGCACTAAGTGGAATCTATAATTCTGCAGATATTTACTCTAGTGTAGAGGCTCTACATGTAGAGGGTTGTCGTACCCTTTTTGCTAGTACAGGAGTTAAAGATGATTCATTGCCAGCTCATTACTATATAGAAAAACTTTTAGCATATAACTCTGTAAATACTGCTCCAATTGATACTATAAAGGCATATGAAAAAGATGGTGGGATTGAAAAGGCTTTACCTATAGATATTAATGTGATAGAGGAACATTTTGCTAAAATAGAAGAGTTAGGAATAGATTTTGAAGCTATTCTAGATAAGCAAATATTAGATGGTTTAGAGCAATTTAAAGATGCATTTAAAGAGATATTGGAGTCATTATGAATTTAATGAAAGATTCTGAAGTTGATGTTAGTAAACTAACTTTTGAAACACTTGGAAAAATTAGAGCTTATCTAAAAAAGCTTATTGATAACGGTGGAAGTGATTTACATGTAAAATCAAATGGTGTAATACGTGCTAGAATTAATGGAAAAATTACAATATTTTCTGGAAGTATTTTTACTAAAGATGATGGTATGACTCTTGCAAAAGAAGTTTTAAGATCTCGTTATCATGAATTGATTGAATTTAAAGAAGTGGATTTAGTTTATCAATTTGATGAATTAAATCGTTTCCGTGTAAATGTCTTTTTTCAAACTGATGGTCCATCCTTCGTATTTCGTGTTATTCCTATGCTTATTCCATCTATAGAAGAGATGGGTTATCCGGATATGGTAAAAGAGTTTACAGAAGAAGAACGTGGGCTTATTTTAGTAACTGGAGCTACTGGTTCTGGTAAATCAACTACATTAGCTGCTATGATTCATGAGATAAATATGAAACAGCAAAAGCATATTATTACTATTGAAGATCCGATAGAATTTGTTCATAAAGATAAAAAATGTATCTTAAATCAGCGCTCACTTGGTCAAGATACTTTGTCTTTTGATAGAGCTCTTCGTGCTGCTCTTCGTGAAGATCCTGATATTATTCTTGTTGGGGAGATGCGTGATAGAGAGACTGTTGAACTTGCTCTTCATGCGGCTGATACTGGTCACTTGGTATTTTCAACACTACATACAATTGATGCAAAAGAGACTATTAATCGTATTATTGCAATGTTTCCAAATGATGAACAAAATCGTGTTCGTTTATCTCTCTCTGGAGTTTTAAAAGGGATTATATCTCAAAGACTTATTCCTAAAATCAAGAGAAATGAAGATGGAAAAATTATCTTGGATAAAGAGACTAGAAAACCTATGGAAGCTGGTCGTGTAGCAGCTATGGAAATTTTAGTTAAAACACCAACAGTTGAAAAGTTAATTCATGAAAATAGAGATTATGAAATAAAAGATGCGATTGAAAAAGGTAGAGAACATTATAAATCTCAAAGTTTTGATCAACATATTTTAGATATTTATAATTTAGGACTTATTACCAAAGATCGGGCTATGGATTTTGCAACAAGTGCATCTGATTTAGAACTTAAAATGAGTGGATTAAATACCGGTAAGGGTGATATGAGAAAATCTGGAATAGCACCAAAAGTTACGGATGAAGATATCTTTGAATTAAAAACTTAGTTTATTTAACTGCATTTAAAGCTTAAAAAGATATAATTGCGCACATTTTTTATTAAGGATTTAATATGTTAGAAGGTATTATTAGAGAGAGTATTGGCAAAAAGGGCACAAACGCACTTCGCCGTGATGGTTATCTAATTGCAAACTTATACGGAAAAGGGCTTGAAAATATTCATGCTGCATTCAAAATGAATGAATACATCCGTACAGTTCGTAATAAAGAGGCTTTAGCATTTCCAGTTAAAATAGATGGAAAAGAATTAAATGTAGTAGTTCAATCATATGAAGCACATGCACTTACAGGTAATCTTTTACATGTAGATTTAATGGTAGCACAACCTGGTGTTGTAACTCATTACCATGTTCCAGTAGTTGCAGAGGGTGAAGCACTTGGTCTTAAAAATAAAGGTCTTGTTCACTTGGCTAAAACTCGTTTAAGAGTTAAAGCTGCAATTGAGAATGTTCCAAATAGTATTGTTGTAGATGTTACTCCTATGGACGTTGGAGCTTCTAAACTAGTTCGTGATTTAGATAAAATTGACAATGTTACATTTACAGATTCTGATCGTGTATCTGTTTTAAGTATTATCAAAGCTAAATAATCATGCTTATAGTCGGTCTGGGTAACCCCGGTTCCGAGTATGTCTCTACTCGCCATAACATTGGTTTTATGGTTATAGATGAGCTTATAAAAAGACAAAATGCTCAAAAACTTTCCTCATCAAACTTTAATGGTGAACTTTTCAAATTTCAAAATCATTTTTTATTAAAACCACTTACATTTATGAACCTTTCTGGTAACTCAATTGTTGCTGTTAAAAAGTTTTATAAGATTCAAGATGTAGTTGTAATACATGATGATTTAGATTTGCCATTTGGAACATTACGTTTTAAAATGGGTGGTGGACATGGTGGCCATAATGGCTTAAAGTCTACAGATGAAAAAATATCAAGAGAATATATGCGCATACGTATGGGGATTGGTAAACCAGAGCATAAGGGTGAAGTTACTTCCTATGTTTTGGGTGTTTTTAATGAAGAGGAACAAAAGCATTTACCTGAGTGGATAGACTCTACATGTAGAGCAGTTGAGTATTTGTTAGATAATTCACTTGAAGATGTTAGTTCTAAATACACAATTAAAAAATTTCAGGTAAAATAGCATTATGTTAGCATTCAAGTATGTATCTTATCATTATATAAAATATTTTCTTATCATATTAATCGCTTTAGTGATTTTTACTGTTGGTTTTGATTATATGGGTACAGCAAATAAACTTAAATCAGCCAATTTATTAGTAATTTATTTAGCATATAAAAGTTTTTATGCTGTAGATTTATTATTACCTCTTTCTTTAGTTTTTGCAATGATATCTACAAAAATATTGCTTATTCGTACAAATGCTTTAGTTTCATTTTACTCTTTAGGTTATTCAAAAGTTGATATTTTAAAACCATTTGTTGTAGTTTCAACGTTAATTACTATGTTTTTTATATCACTTCATTGGATTCCACATTTTTCTCGTGCAGATGAATTTTCACAAAATATTCGTAGAAATGCCCAATACTTAAGTCCAACGCGAGATCTATTTTTCACTTATGGAGATAAGTTTATATATATCTCTAAAATGCTTCCCTTACAAGCAAAAGCAGAAGGTATTAGAGTTTTTAGAATTGAAAATAATTCACTAACAGAAGTGTTAATAGCTAAAACTGCAATGTATAGAGATGGTGCATGGTTTATTCCAGAAGCTAGTGTTATCCTTAAACCTGACGAGATAAATTTCACATCACATGGTATAAAGGTGTCAAAACAAAATGATTTAAAAATTTTACAGGGGTTTCGTCCTAAAATGCTAGATCAAGTTTATGAAGGAAAAGTTAATTTTACTATAAAAAATGCTATTGATGCATATATACTATTAAGTAATCAAAATATTAATACAGATGTAATAAGAAGCGCACTTTATAGAATGTTTGTATACCCATTCTATGTCCCTTGTCTGATAGTAATTATATTCTTTTTTGTACCAATTTCTGCAAGATTTTTAAATGTTTCATTATTTTCTTTTGGAGCAATATTAGCATCTTTAATGGTCTGGACTTTTTTATTTATGTTAGGAGAATTGTCAAAAAATAAAACAATACCAAGTGAAGTTGGGATTGTTTTACCTGTATTAATTATATTTATATTCTCTATACGACAGTGGAGAAAGCACCGTCTATCCTCCTGAACGATTAGTAATTAATTTATAACAAAAATATAAGCACTTTTTAGCTAAAATAAATAAAAAATATTTTGGACTATTATGATAAATTTTAAATCCCTTGCAGATAAATATAAAACACCACTTTATATCTATGACTTAGACTATATGACGGCACAATATGAAGAGTTAAAAGAAGCATTTAAAGGTAGAAAATCAATACTCGCTTATGCTGTAAAAGCAAACTCAAATCTTTCTGTTGTTAAACATTTTTCAAGCTTAGGTTCAGGTGCTGATTGTGTATCTATTGGTGAAGTTCGTCGTGCTTTTTTAGCAGGTATTCCAGCATATAAGATTATCTTTTCAGGTGTTGGAAAAACTGATGATGAAATTCGAGAAGCAATAGAGAAAGATATTTTATATATTAATGTTGAGAGTGAAGCTGAACTTGGTCGTGTTGAACTTATAGCAAAAGAGTTAAATACTAAATCAAGAATAAGCATAAGAGTTAATCCTAATATTGACCCTAAAACTCATCCATATATTTCAACTGGATTACATGACAATAAATTTGGAGTTGATTTAGATTCTGCAAAACGCATGTATATTAAAGCAAATAACTCTGATAATCTAGACCCAGTTGGAATTCATTTCCACATAGGAAGTCAACTTACAGAACTTAAGCCAATTTATGAATCTGCAGAAATTGTAGCAGATTTAGTACGTTCACTTCAAAATATTAAAATAGAGTTAAAGTTTTTTGATATTGGTGGTGGATTAGGGATAGTTTATGATGATGAAGTTACGATTAAACCTTATGATTATGCTCAAGCAATACTAGGTACTTTAAAAGGGCTTGATTTAACAATTATTTGCGAACCTGGAAGATTTTTAACTGCTAATGCTGGTTACTTTGTATCTAAAGTTTTATATGAAAAAAAGAATGGCTCAAAAAGATTTGTTGTTATTGATGGTGCTATGAATGACCTTCTTCGTCCAGCTTTGTATGGTGCATATCATAAGATAGAAGCGATTACTGATAGCATAACTGATAGTTCTCCAGCTGATATAGTTGGTCCAGTTTGTGAAAGTGGTGATTTTTTCGCGAAAGATTATCCACTTCCAGATTTAGCACACAATGATCTGATAGTAGTCCACTCAGCAGGAGCTTATGGCTTTGGTATGGGAAGTAACTATAACACTCGTGGAAGAAGCGCTGAAGTCTCTATAAAAGATGGAGAATCTCGTATTATCCGTGATAGAGAAAGTTTTGAAGACTTAGTTGCTTTAGAACTTAAGCACTTAAAGTAAGGAACAAAAGTATGTTTTCTGGACAGCATTGTTTTAACTATAATTTATTGGATGTGTACACTTGTACTTTATAGATGTTCAAGGGACTTTAATTTCAGATTTAGATCAATCTCCAATACGTGGAAGTATAGAGTTTATTGATAGATTAAATGAAAAAGAAATTCCTTATATGGTTGTAACAAATAATACTAAAAAAAACTCTTTGAAGTTTTATCAGTATTTACAATCTTTAGGATTTGATTTTAAATTTGATAATTATCTTGATCCTTTAATGATTTTGGAATCACATCTTGAAAAAGACTCTGTAGCAGCATATGGAGCAGAAGATTTTTTAACTACACTGGTTAGTATGGGTTATTCTCTTGATTATAAAAATCCAAAAACAGTATTGTTAGCAATAAAAGAGAATTTTCATGCTGATGAATATGCTCATATGATAGATTTTTTACTAAGTGGTGCCAAACTTGTAGGTATGCATGAAACAAGTATATATGCAAAAAATGATAAACGTTATCCTGGTGTTGGAGCAATTTTAAAACTTTTGGAGTTTGCAACTTCAGTGAAATATGATGTTGTTGGAAAGCCTAGTGATGCTTTTTATGCGAAGGCATTAGAATTACTTCATAAACAAGGTGCTAAGGGTGAGTTTAGTGATGTCATTATGATAAGTGATGATGTTAAAGGTGACCTTGGTGGTGCAAAAAAGTTGGGTATGAAGACTATATTTGTGACAAGTGGTAAGTATAAAACTAAAGATGAGATAGTTCCTTTTTTAGAAGAAAATCTTAGACCAGATTATACATATGCGGATATGCAAGAGATATTGGAGAGTTTATGAAAACATTAGATGATTGTAGAGTAGCGATTGATAGTATTGATAATGAAATTTTAGAACTTCTTAACAAAAGAATGAATGTTGTTGAGAGAGTTGGTGAGATTAAAAATGATACTGGTGGTGCTATTTATAGACCTGAACGTGAAAAAGCTATCATTCAAAGACTTACAAAGATATCATCTGATGCGAAAGGACTTTTAAATGGTAATGCAATTGAAGCAATATTTTTAGAAATTTTTGCAGTTTCTAGAAACTTAGAACTTCCAGAACGTATAGCTTTTTTAGGACCTGAGGGTAGTTTTACTCATCAAGCAGCTGAAAGTCGTTTTGGCGCTATGAGTGACTATCTTTCACTTAGTTCAATTCATACTGTTTTTAAAACACTAGAGTCAAAACGTGCTAAATTTGGCGTAGTTCCAATTGAGAATTCTCGGGATGGGATTGTTGGAGAAACGCTTGATTTACTTGCAAAATCATCTGTTAAAATAGTAGCTGAACTTTATATGCCAATTCATATGTCATTTGCTACAAAGGCTACAAAGCTAGAAAATATCACTAAAATTTATTCAAAAGATAAAGGCTTTGGACAATGTCGTGAGTTTTTAGCTGAGCATGGATTTGAAAATGTAGAACAAATTCCAGTTGAGTCAACAGCAAAAGCAGCGATACTTGCTAGTGAAGATGAAAGTGCTGCGGCAATATGTAGCCACATAGCGGCAAAACTTTATGGAGTACCTACATTTTTTGATGATATTGAAGATGATATTGGAAGCCAAACTAGATTTGTAATATTGAGTGACTTTAAAAATGCTCCAAGTGATTCAGATAAAACATCAATTTTAGTAAGACTTGAAGATGCTAAAAAAGCTGGTTCTTTGGTGCATTTTTTACAAGATTTTGATAATGAAAAAATAAATTTATCAAAAATAGAGTCTCGTCCATCAAAAGATGAAGATGGTTTTGGTTACTGGTTTTATATTGATTTTTATGGTCATATAGATGAAGAGGCAATCCAAAAAGTTTTAAGTAAACATGATGGTGAAGTGACATGGCTTGGAAGCTATACAACAACTGTATAATGAATAAAAGGTAAAAAGTGAAATTTAATAAAAAATTACAAGATATAAAAACTTATGAAGCTGGAAAACCAATAGAATTAGTTGTTCGTGAATTTGGAATTGAACCTAAAGATATCGTAAAACTTGCTTCAAATGAAAATCCTTATGGTTGTTCGCCAAAAGTTCAAGAAAGTGTAAGTGATATAGTTGCTAAAATGGCAATGTATCCTGATGATTCCATGATGAAGTTAAAAGATGGACTTGGTAAAAGATTTGGAGTTGAAGAAAAAAATATCATCATTGGTTCAGGAAGTGACCAAGTTATAGAGTTTTTAATTCACGCAAAAGCTGATGAAAATTCTAAAATACTTATAAATTCTGTAACATTTGCAATGTATGAAATCTATGCTAAACATGTAGGTGCTCAAATTTTACGAACAAGTTCTCAAAGTCATGATTTAGATGAATTTTACTCTATTTACAAAAAAGAACAGCCTGAAATAATTTTTCTTTGTACTCCAAATAATCCAACTGGTGATGCTATTGATTCTAAAGAATTATTTGATTTTATAGCTAGAATTGATGAAGACACATTAGTTGTTGTAGATGGTGCTTATATGGAGTACGCAGCTGCAAAAGATAGCACTAAAGAGATAGTTGTTAAAGAACTTATAGCTAAGTTTTCAAATGTAATCTATCTTGGTACATTCTCTAAGGCTTATGGGCTTGGAGGTATGCGTGTTGGTTATGGAATAGCTAATGAAAAAATTATAAAAGAGTTATATAAATTACGTCCACCTTTTAATATAACTACCCTTTCTTTAGAAGCTGCCTCTGTGGCTTTAGATGATGAAGAATTTGTACAAAAAAGTATAACTCTTAATTTTGATGAGATGAAACGCTATGAAGAATTTGCTTCAAAGCAAAAAATAGATATAATAAACAGCTATACGAACTTTGTAACATTATTACTAAATAATGAGCAAAATTCAACAGCTATTTCATTGTCTTTGTTAAAAGAGGGAATGATAGTTAGAGACCTCAGTGGTTACAGTATGAATGCTATTCGTGTTACAGTTGGAACAAATGAGCAAAATACTCGCTTCTTTGATTTAGTTAGTAAATATTTATAATTTGGGAAATTAATGGATTTTAAGGCACTTTTTTCACAGTTAGTTGTTCTTTACTCAAAGCTAACGAAGCAACAAAAAATAATTATAGCTGCAGCTATTGTAGGTATAGTGTCATTTTTAATTTTTATGGTTGTCTATACTGCAAAAAAAGATGAAAATTCTAAATATGAAACTCTTTTTGAATCATTATCTTCTGAGGATGCAGCTAAAATTGTTGAACAATTAGATAAAGATCAAATTCCATATAAATTACTAGATAATAACGTGATAAAAGTGCCTAAAAAGGTTGTTTATAAAGAACGAATAACTATTGCATCTTTAGGAATTCCAAAAAATAATGGAGTTGGTTTTGAACTTTTTGATACTCAAGAATTTGGAGCTACTTCATTTGATCAAAATGTAAAATATCTTCGTGCATTAGAGGGTGAACTCTCAAGAACTATAAATGCTTTATCTCCAATAGAATCAGCAACAGTATCTTTAGCCCTTCCAAAAGATACACTTTTTGTATCAAAACAAACGGAACCAACAGCATCTGTAATGATTCAAATTGTTGAAGGAAGAAGATTATCACCGAAACAAATTCGTGGTATCAAGAATCTTGTTTCTGCTGCTGTTCCAAAGCTTATAGCATCCAATGTTATGCTTGTAGATAGTGAAGGTGAAACTCTTGGAGATGAAGATGAAATGGCTCAAATGGGCGAACTTTCTCTTACTCAGCAAAGATATAAAACTAAACAAGAAAAGAAAAAACAAAGAAAAATAATTGAAGTAATTTCACCATTTGTTGGAGGAAATAAAAAAGTTGTTGCTCAAGTTACAATTGAATTTGATTTTTCAATTCAAAATTCTACTTCTGAAACTTTTGATCCTGAAAATGTTGTTAGAAGTGAACAAGTAAGTGAAGAAAAAAGAGAGGGTGGCTCTCCAGAGCAAGTTGGTGGGGTTCCCGGGACTGTTAGTAATATTGGACCAGTTAAAGGGTTAACTAGTAAGCAAAGTAGAGATAAGTATGAAAAAAATACTGGTACAACAAACTATGAAGTTGGTAAAACTGTATCTACTACAAAATCTCAGTTTGCGAGAATCAAAAGAGTTACAGCTGCTGTTTTAGTTGATGGTAAATATAAAAATAAACTTGATGATGATGGTAATCCTACAGAAGAGTTAGAGTACGAAGCACTTTCACAGAGTGATATGCAAGCCTTAACAGCTTTAGTATCTCGCTCAATTGGTGTTAATGATAATCGTGGTGATCAAATAACTGTTAAGAACTTACAGTTTAAAAGAGTTAGTTCTGATGTTGGGCAAGATAAAGTAAGTGAAGCTATGCGTTTTTCACAAACTTATTTAGCGCCTTTTTCTGGCTTATTTAAGTATATATTTGTTCTTATTATCTTATTTGTTGTTTATAAAAAAGCTATTGCTCCATTTGCAGAAAAAATGCTTGAAATCTCTAAAGAAGAAGAAGATCAATCTAAACCTTATTTAGAGCTTGATGAAGATGAAGAGGATGATTTAGTAGAAAAAGTTCAAAATATGCGTAAAAAAGTTGAAGAACAACTTGGTGTTGGAGATGGTTTTAGTGAAGATGAACTTAAATATGAGGTGCTTTTAGAAAAGGTTAGAGGTATGACGCAAGATACCCCTGAAGAGATGGCACAAGTGTTAGAAGCACTTCTTACAGAAGAAGCTGATGGCGTTATTAGGTAAGGGATAAGTATGAATTTAAATACATCACAGCAAGCAATATTTGATGAAATGAGTATGGGTGAAAAAGTTGCAATTTTATTAATGCAAGTTGGTGAAGAAGCTACAGCAGCAATATTTTCAAATATGAGTGTTGAAGCAATTACTGAGGTTTCTAAATATATTGCAGGAAATAGGACTGTTGAAAAGCCTATTGCTGGAGCTATTTTAGAAGAGTTTCATGTAATTTTTCAGTCTGGTCAATTTATTACTTCTGGTGGTATGGAATACGCAAGAGAGCTTCTGTATAGAACACTTGGTCAAGAAGAAGCTAAAAAAGTTTTAGAAAAACTTTCAAAATCTATGCAAGAGACTCAAAACTTTGCATATCTTTCTAAAATTAAACCACAGCAACTTTCAGATTTTATTATTAATGAACATCCACAAACAATTGCTCTTATTTTAGCACATATGGATGCTACTGAAGCTGCTGATACAATTGGTTACTTCCCTGATGATTTACGTTCTGAAGTATCTATGAGAATGGCAAAACTAGGTGATATCTCTCCTAGTGTTATTAAACGTGTATCTGCGGTACTTGAGTCTAAACTTGAATCTCTTGCATCGTACAAAGTTGAGGTTGGTGGACCTCGCGCCGTTGCTGATATCTTTAATAGACTTGGTGCTAAAGCATCTAAAGATACTCTTTCAAAAATTGAAGAGCGTGATGAAGAGATGTCTAACTTAATTAAAGAGATGATGTTTACATTTGAAGATATTGTTTCATTAGATAAAGCAGCTATTACAGAAACTCTTAAAGTAGCTGAAAAACCTGATCTTATGCTTGCTATGAAATCAGCACCAGAGGATTTAAAAGAAAAATTCTACTCTGCAATGTCTGAGAGAGCAAGAGAAGCGTTTGATGAAGAGATGCAGTTTATGGGTGCGGTTAAGATGAAAGATGTTGAAGTTGCTCAAAGAAGAATTGTTGAACTTGTTAATGGTCTTGCTGAGAGTGGAGCAATTCAAATGGGTGCATCTGGTGAAGAGATGGTAGAATAAGAATGGCTAGTGTTATAAATAATGACAATATGGATAGTCATGTTGTAGAAAAGTATGGATTTAAAGTTTTATCTTCAGGTAAAAGTAATTCTCAAGTAGTAGAAAAACAGTCTGTATTTGAAGATGAACATTCTAAAGATGACCATCCAGCAAGAAGAGAGAGTGATGTTGATGCTTCTTCATTAAGTAATACTTCAAAGGATTCTCTTATTGAATCATTAATGAAAAAAACTGATGATATGTCGTCAAACTTTATAAAACTTCAAATGAAGTTAGAAACCATGACAGAAGAACATAAAGCAGAGTTAGTTGCTGAAAAGGAAAAATCATTTTCCGAGGGTATTGAAGCTGGTAAAAAACAAATAATTGAAGAGGGTGAAGTAAGTAGAGCCTCAGGCTTAGAACAATTTTCTACATCTGTATCAACTTTAGAAAAAAGTGCTAAAGAATTTGATACAGCCTTAGAGGGAATAAAAAAAGAATTAATGAGTGCAGCTTTAGATATTGCTCAAGAGGTAGTAAGTATAGAGATTAGTGAAAATTCATCATCAATAGCGACAGTACTTTCTTCTGAACTTATAAAAGAGTTACAATCAGCTTCTAAAGTAACACTCAAAGTAAACCCAAAGGACCATGGTGCTATAAGTGAGCATGTTGGTTCGATGGAACATATAGAAGTAGTTTCAGATTCAGCGGTAAGTGAGGGTGGTGTAATAGCCCTTAGCGATGCTGGTAATATAGATGCTGAAATAAGTAAAAGATTTGAACGTGTAAAACGTGCCGCTTTAAGTGAATAAAAAAAGAATATAAATAAATATGAATATAAAAGATAAAAATATACAAGAACTAGAACAAGTTTGTAAAGATATTAGAGAAAAAATTTTAAAAGTAGTAAGTAAAAATGGTGGACATTTAAGTTCGACACTTGGTGCAACTGAACTTATTGTAGCTATGCATAAGGTATTTGATTCTAAAAAAGATCCTTTTATCTTTGATGTAAGTCATCAATCATATGCACACAAACTTCTTACAAACAGATGGGAAGAGTTTGATACTCTTCGTCAGTTTAATGGACTTTGTGGATATACAAAACCAAGTGAAAGTGATGATGATTATTTTGTAGCTGGACATAGTTCTACATCAATATCTTTAGGTGTTGGAGCAGCAAAGGCAATTGCTCTTAAGGGTGAACAAGATTCTCGTGTCCCAGTTGTTATGATTGGTGATGGAAGTATGACTGCTGGTATGGTTTATGAAGCATTAAATGAGCTTGGTGATAGAAAATACCCAATGGTAATTATTCTTAATGATAATGAGATGAGTATTGCTAAACCTATTGGAGCACTTAGTAGAATTTTATCTTCTGCTATGGCTTCTCCTTTTTATCAAAGTTTTAGAAAACAAACAGAGAGTTTTGTAGAAAATTTTGGTGAGGGTGCGAAATATATAGCAAAAAGAATGGAAGAGAGTTTAAAACTTATTACTCCAGGAATTCTTTTTGAAGAGATGGGAATTGACTATATTGGTCCAATAGATGGGCATAATCTTGAATCTTTAATAGATATTTTACAAAAAGCAAAAGACTTAAAAAGACCAGTTGTTGTTCATTGTCAAACTTTAAAAGGTAAAGGCTATGATATTGCTGAGGGTAAAGAGGAAAAATGGCATGGTGTTGGTCCATTTGATTTAGATAGTGGAAGTGCATTTAAAAAATCATCTACAAAATCAGCAACTCAAATTTTTACAGAGTCATTAATGCACTTAGCCCAAAGAAACGATAAAATAGTTGGGGCTACTGCTGCAATGCCAAGTGGAACTGGTATGAGTGAACTAATGGAAAAATATCCAAATCGTTTTTGGGATGTTGCAATTGCAGAACAACATGCTGTAACATCAATGAGTGCTTTGGCAAAAGAGGGATTTAAACCTTTTTGTACAATCTATTCTACTTTTTTACAACGTGGATATGACCAAGTAATTCATGATACTTGTCTTATGGATTTACCTGTTGTTTTTGCACTTGATCGTGCTGGAATAGTCGGTGAAGATGGGGAGACTCATCAAGGTGTTTTTGATATATCTTTTTTAAGAGCTATCCCAAATATGACACTTTTTGCTCCAAGAGATGAGAAAAGTTTTCATCAAGCTATGGCTTTTGCTGCGGAGTATCAACACCCTTGTTCACTTCGTTACCCAAGAGGTTCTTTTACTCAAACAACTTTAGTAGAGTCGAGTGAATTTGAACTAGCAAAATCACAACTTCTTTTATCTAATAATAGTGATATATTATTTATTGGTTATGGAAATGGAGTTGGTCGTGCTTATGAGACCTCTCTACATGTAGAGGCTGAAGTGAGTATTTTAGATTTAAGGTTTGTCAAACCACTAGATAAAGATATGCTTCGTGATTTAAGTACTAAGCATAAAAAGTGGTTTGTATTTTCAGATAGTTCTCGTGCTGGTGGAGTAGGAAGTGCTATTTTGGAATTTTTAGCAGATGAGAAAATTATAGATATAGAACTCACAAGTTTCGAGTATAGTGATGATTTTATAACTCATGGAAATACTAAACTTGTAGAAGAATCCTTGGGCTTACTACCTGAACAGTTAGCACGAAAAGTTAAAGATTTAGTTTAACTTTCTCGTCATCTTTTTACTAGCATTATCAAGTGCTTTTACTATGCCGTTAACAACACTATTATTAAATTTACTAACATCATCTTTTTGTAAAAAAACAATATATTTTTCAAGGTTATCTATACTTATATTTTTATAAGAATATACAAAAGATAAAATCATCATTTGTTCAATAGCCACTTTTATCTGCTCGTCTTGTGCTGCTATTATTATTTTATATTTTTCAACATCTACTTTTTCTTCAGGATGCATTATTTTTGAGATTGCAATAAAAACTGCAATAGAAGTCTTTTTTTGTATTTGGATAGTCATTTGTGTTGCATTAATAGAACGATCTATTAATCTAGCAAAATTAACTCTTTTTTCATCTTGAAGTAAAGTAGGTGCTTCTTTTAACATATTTGAATAACCATTGGGAGTAGAAGCTTTTTTTTCAGCATCAGTTATTTTTTTACCTAATGGAGATTTATACCATGATATAAGTACAT
>Ga0256826_1000933_pt1 | contig 18199 bp, 17 predicted proteins | sample CV79metaG_FD_185975 | JGI IMG/M metagenome (GOLD analysis project Ga0256826, IMG submission 185975) | Hydrothermal vent microbial communities from East Pacific Rise, Pacific Ocean - CV79 | ecosystem: Environmental > Aquatic > Marine > Hydrothermal vents | place: Pacific Ocean: East Pacific Rise...
TTTGCAAAAATCTTCTCTGTAAGTGCTTTACTTGCAAAGATATTCATAAGTACTGGCATATCATACTCAATGCCTTTTGCTCTGTTAATGGGTTTAGTAAACAAAATAGGACGAGAGTCATCGGTTTTTACTTCCACATACGCCACATGAGGGATTTCAAGTTCCACATCAAGGGGAGTATCTATTATCTTTAAATTACCATTATCTTTGAGCCACTGTACTACATCTTGCATATGAAACCTTTTACATTTTATTGCGAAGATTATAGCTAAAAGTAACTATATAATATAAAAATGATTGTATTTTAGAATTTTTTGTTAGAATAACTCCAATAATTGATGAGGATATACAGATGGAAGCATTTTTAGCAAAAGCAAAAGAGTCAAGTAGAGTACTTACTACACTAAGTGGAACAGAGAAAAACCGAATTTTAAAAGAGATGGCTACGGCTTTAAGAGAACATAACGATGAGATACTCAAAGCCAATAGCTTAGATATGGCAGATGCTGAGACAAATGCCCTCTCCTCTTCACTAAAAGATAGACTTTTCTTAGACAAAGGTCGTGTAGAGGGTATGGCTGTAGCCATAGAAGAGATAGCTTCACTCAAAGAGCCTGTAGGACGTGTGCTAGATGGTTGGTACGCAGATGCAGGGTTTAAGATAGAAAAAGTCTCTGTACCCATCGGAGTCATAGGGGTGATTTATGAGTCACGTCCAAATGTAACAGCTGATGTGGGAGCATTGTGTTTTAAAAGTGGTAATGTTGCCATATTAAAAGGTGGTAAAGAGGCAGAACACTCTAACAGAGCCATAGCTAAAGTACTTCAGTCTGTTTTAGAATCTAATAACCTTCCAAAAGAAGCGATAGCACTTCTGCCAGATAGCTCAAGAGAGGGTGTCGCAAAGTTGATAAAGCAAGACAAATATGTAGATTTGATAGTACCAAGAGGAGGAGAAGCACTGATAAAATTTGTATCTTCAAATGCTTCTGTACCTGTAGTTAAACATGATAAAGGGTTATGTCACACTTACATAGACGAAGATGCAGACTTCACAAAAGCTTTAGCTGTAATAATAAATGCCAAATGTCGTCGTACAGGTATCTGTGGTGCTTTAGAGACACTACTTGTAGATAAAGCTATAGCAGATGAGATACTACCAAGTATTAAAGAGGCATATAATGCACAAGGTACGCAGATAAGAGGTTGTAAACAGACACAAGCTATTGTGGAAGTAGAGAGTGCTACAGATGAAGATTATGCTACAGAGTACTTAGATAATATAATAACTATCAAAGTAGTAGATGGTGTTGAAGATGCCATTAGCCATATAGAGCAGTATGGTTCACAACACTCAGAGGCTATTATTACAGAGAACTATACTACAGCTGAGAAGTTTCTAAATACTATAGATGCTGCTTGTGTGTACCTCAATGCAAGTACACAGTTTACAGATGGTGGAGAGTTTGGTTTTGGGGCAGAGGTAGGGATTAGTACTAACAAACTTCATGCAAGAGGTCCTATGGGAGTGACTGAACTCACAACATATAAGTATAAAATTTATGGGAATGGAGAAATAAGATAAAAACTATCTTATTTTATAAGGATGACTAAAGTTTCCTTAGTTAAAATAGCGTTAAAATATTATATAGGATAAATAATGACAATAGCAAACGAAAATTGTGTAGTAGGCATAGAGTACGAAGTAAAAGAATCAGGAACAACTGAAGTAGTAGATACAAATAAAGGTGCAGATCCTTTAGAGTTTATCGTAGGAAAAGGGCATGTAATTCCAGGTCTTGAAAATGCACTTGTTGGTATGGCTGAGGGTGAAAGTGGAGACATCATGGTTTCTGCTGCTGATGCTTATGGTGAAGTAAATGATGAAGCAAAACAAACTCTTCCAATAGATCAGTTTGAAGGTGTTGATCTTAAAGCAGGTATGGTACTTTATGGTCAAGGTGAAAATGGAGAAACTGTACAAGTTACTGTTACTTCTTTTGACGATAAAGAGGTAAATGTAGATTTTAACCACCCTTTAGCTGGTAAAGATCTTATGTTTTCTGTAACTGTAATTTCTGTTAGAGCAGCAACAGCAGAAGAGGCAGCTTCAGGTCAAGTAGGTGGGATTCAAGATGGCGAAAGCTGTGGTTCTCATGGAGAAGGTGGAGGATGTGGTTGTTCACACTAACCCTTAAATTCAGAGGTTTTACCTCTGAATACTCTTATTTTCAATAAACTTCTCCCCTCTAAAATTATTCGTTCACCTTTTTTCGCTATCATTGTTAAGACACAGTACTTTAAACAGGAATAAATTAATGGAAACTACAGATAATACTTTTGATATAAATATGGTATTAATGATGGTCTTTACCTCATTAGAAGAGCTAAGAGTTAAAAAAAATATTGAGCTGATTTATGAAATTGATTCTACTATACCTAGAAAACTAAGGGGTGATGCAGAAGCATTAACTACTCTTTTAGTAGGTATACTGATATTTGCTTCGGAAAATACTCTTAAAAAAGAGATTGTTCTCTCACTCTCTGCACCACAGGAATTTCTATATGAAGAGTCTATCTGTTTTGAATTTAAAGATACAGGTATAGAACATTCTAAAATATCTGAATACATAGAAGAGAAATTATATAGAAGTGCGATAACACTTGATGCAAAAATTGTAGATAAATCACCCACTTCTTTTCAAATTTATATATCTTTTAAATTAAATGAATTAGGGGAAAGACGTCATTATAGATTAGCAAATAAAGATATGTTACACAAAAAAGTACTATTAGTATGTGACTCTGAAAAAGAGTCTCAATCTATCAAGAAAATGTTTAAATATTTTAATTACGATGTTGTGGTAGGTTTTCAAGAACATACACGTATTGGTAATCACTTAAAAGAGTATGATATTCTTCTTATGGAAAAAGAACATGCAAACAGAAATTTTGAAAAAATGATTTTAGAGATTCAAAAAGAGAAACCACTGAAGTATGTCTTACTTCATAACTCTCATGTTATTGATGATATGCATAAACATATAGAGTGTACTTACCTTGTTAAACCTATTATTCAAGAGAGTATTTATGAGCTTATTACATCACTGTTCACAGAGACAGTAAAAGATGCAAATTATATCTTTGGAGAGACAAGTACTATTGTAAATATGAATAAGTACATTGATTAACATATCTTGTAAAGAAATATCATAATTTAACATGGTAAAATATGGTAATTTAAATTAAGGATAACGTATGTCAATCAAATGTGCATTTTTATTTCCAGGGCAAGGTTCACAAGCTGTAGGTATGGGACAAGACTTTTTTAACAACTCTGATGTTGCTAAAGATATGATAACAGAGGCTTCAGCAAGAACAGGCATAGACTTCGAAGCACTACTTTTTACAGAAAATGAAAATCTTGAGAAAACTGAGTTTACTCAACCTGCTATTTTACTTGTATCTGCTATAGCACACAAACTTTTTGAAAATGAAATGCCTATTAAACCTGTCTATGCACTAGGTCACTCTTTAGGTGAGTTTTCAGCATTGGTATCAGTAGGTGCTATAGATGCTATAGACGCTGTAGAGTTAGTGAACCTTCGTGGTAAACTTATGGCAGAAGCTTGTGCAGGTCAAGATGTAGGGATGATGGTATCTCTAGGTCTCTCTGATGAGATAGTAGAGGAGATTTGTAAAACGCAAAAAGATGCAGGACTAAAAGTTTGGCCTGTAAACTATAACGCTGTAGGACAGATAGTTATTGCTGGGATTAAGCCAGACCTTGAACTCTTAGCACCTATACTTAAAGAGGCTAAAGCAAAAAGAGCTATGTTACTTAACATGTCAGTTGCTAGTCACTGCCCACTACTTGAGAGTGCAACTGCACCTTTAGCTGAGAAACTAACAGCGATACTTAAAGATGAATTTATCGCACCAGTTGTTTCAAATGTAACAGCTAAGACATATAATACTAAAGATGAAGCTTTAGACTTACTCCCTAAACAGTTGGTTTCCCCTGTACTCTATAAGCAATCTATCGCTGATTTTGATGACTCTGTAGAGTGTTACATTGAATTTGGACATGGTGGTGTACTTAAAGGTCTAAACCGTAGAGCAACGAAGAAACCACATTTTGTTATTTCAGATATGGATTCATTGGCAATTGCTATTGAAGAGATAGCAAAGTTAGGTTAATATGGCTTCTAAAATAGCGATTATGGGTGCTATGCCCGAAGAGATAGAACCACTTTTAGCAAAACTAGATAATGTAAATGAAGTGATTTATGCAGCAAATAAATACTATGAAGGTAGCTACAACGGACAAAAAGTTGTAGTAGCATACTCTAAAATAGGAAAAGTATTTGCCACACTAACAGCTACTATACTTATAGAGAGATTTAAGTGTGATATGTTACTTTTTTCAGGTGTTGCTGGTGCTATCTCTGAAGAGTTAAAAGTAGGTGATCTTATCATTGCAGATGGTTTATGTCAGCATGATTTGGATATTACTGCTTTTGGTCATCCTCATGGTTATGTACCTGAAGGAGAAGTCTGTATACCTACAGATGTAAATTTAAGAAATATTGCTAAAAAAGTTGCCAATGAAAAGAGTTTAACACTCAAAGAGGGTGTGATAGCTACAGGCGACCAATTCGTAGCCAATGAAGAGCGTAAGAACTGGATAGGTACAACATTTAAAGCCGATGCACTAGAGATGGAAGGGGCAAGTGTTGCTGTAGTTTGTTCTACACTCAATATTCCTTTTTTCATTTTACGTGCGATTTCAGATAGTGCCGATATGGATGCTGGTTTTGACTTTGATACCTTTTTAGAGAGTTCTGCACAGATATCTGCAGATTTTATTTTGAGTATGGTAGATAACATTGAACGATAAAAAAAGACGTATAGCTTCTAAGTCTATCCCTATGAGTAAAAAGTTACTTAAAGTCATAGGAAAAACCAATAGTGAATTTAAGCTTATTGGAGAGGGAGACAGGGTACTTGTTGGGCTAAGTGGAGGAAAAGACTCCTTAGCTCTAGTACATGCACTTAAACATGTACAGCGTCATGCTCCCTTTAACTTCGAGTTTGAAGCTTGTACTATTAAATATGGTATGCCTGATGAGCATTATGATTTCTTAACAAAGCATTGTGAAGAGTACGATATTAAACATACTGTATATGATACAAATATTTTTGAGATCTCTCATGATACTATCCGTGAAAACTCCTCTTTTTGTTCTTACTTTTCACGTATGAGAAGAGGTGCACTCTATACCTTTGCAGAAGAAGGAAACTTCAATAAAGTAGCTCTAGGTCACCATTTTGATGACACAGTAGAGAGCTTTTTTATGAATATGTTTTACAATGGAAGTATGAGAGCCTTAGCACCTATCTATAAAACCAGTAGAGGGTTTCACCTTATACGACCACTTATTCAAGCAAGAGAGACACAACTACGTGCTTTTGCCCAAGAGAATAATTTGCAAGTCATAGGAGATGAAGCGTGTCCAGCTATGCTAAAAGATGTAAAAATGCCTCATGCTAGAGCTTCTACTAAAGAGTGGTTAGCAGGATTAGAAGCTGAAAATAAAGATATATTTAAAATGTTCAAAGCCTCTTTTAAACATATCCATGATGATACATTTTTAGACCCTAAACGCTGGGATAGAGACGATATAGAACTATAATTTATGGTTACTATAGGTAGTAAAAATATCTCTTATTACCTAAGAAAATAGACTTGTTTAAAGAAGTAAAAATATCAATAATAGTATTTATACGATACTATTTTCTGACTTTCAGAACATTTGGGTAAAATCGCATTAATAATTATAGATACAAGGATAGAACTTGCTTAGTACAGTAAATTTAACACAACGTTACGGAAAAAGAGTGCTTTTTGATAAAATCAATATAACTTTAGATATTGGTAAACGCTATGGACTCATAGGAGCAAATGGTGCAGGAAAATCAACTTTTATTAAGATACTCTCAAGAGAGATAGAACAGAGTGATGGAGAAGTACAACTTCAACCAGGACTTAAACTAGGTGTGCTTGGACAAAACCAATACGCTTTTGAAGAGTATACATTAAGCGATGCAGTACTTTATGGAAATAAAAAACTTTTTGATGCACAAAAAGAGAAAGAGAAACTCTACCTTGAAGGTGATTTTGAGAGTGATGCAGTCAATAACCGTTTAGGTGAATTAGAGATGATCTGTGCAGATGAAGACCCTACATATGAGTCTGATGTTAAGATAGAAAAACTACTTCAATCTTTAGGTTTTCCAGTATCTCAGCACTCTGATCTTATGTCTTCACTTACAGGTGGAGATAAGTTTAAAATTTTACTTGCACAGGTACTCTTCTTAAAACCTGATGTACTTTTACTTGATGAGCCTACCAACAACCTTGATATGGAGACTATCTCATGGTTAGAGCATGAGCTTAAACGTCATGAAGGTACCCTACTTGTTATCTCCCATGATAGACACTTTATCAACGGTGTTGTTACACATATACTTGATCTTGACTTTCAAAATATTCGAGAGTTTACAGGAAATTATGATGAGTGGTATATCGCTGCAAATCTAATAGCAAAACAAGCACAAGTAGATAGAGCTAAAGGGCTTAAGGAGAAAGAGGAACTTGAAAAGTTTATTACAAGATTCTCAGCAAATGCCTCTAAAGCAAAACAAGCTACATCACGTCAAAAGCAACTAGATAAACTAGATGTACAAGCGATTAAACTCTCATCAAGACGTGACCCTTCTATTATGTTCAAAGCCCATAGAGATATAGGTAATGAAGTGGTTGAGATTGAAGGTTTAACTAAAAGTTATGAGGGTGAGAAAGTTTTTGAAAACCTTACACTTAAAATAAATAAAAATGAAAAGGTAGCCCTTATAGGTAGTAATGGTGTAGGGAAAACTACTCTACTTAAAATCCTTATGGAAGAGATAGAAGCAGATAGTGGTACATTTAAATGGGGACAGACTGTTACATACTCTTACTTCCCACAAAACACTACTGACTTAGTTGTAGGTAGTGATGAGTTACCTCAATGGATACAAGGCTTTGACCCTAAATGGCATATTGATGATATTAGAAAAACATTAGGACGTATGTTATTTTCAGGTGAAGAGCAGAAGAAAAAAGTAGATGCATGTTCAGGTGGAGAAAAACACCGTGTAATGCTTAGTAAAATCATGATGGACGCATCAAACTTCTTGGTAATGGATGAACCCAATAATCACCTTGACCTTGAAGCTATTGTTGCATTAGGTGAAGCTCTACACAATTACACAGGTGGTGTTATCTGTGTCTCTCACGATAGAGAACTTATCGATGCTTTTGCAAACCGTATCATTAAACTCAATGATGATGGAACAGTGATAGACTTTGAAGGTGGATATGAAGAGTTTATCGAGAAGTATGGCAAACACTAAAATCATAAACTAGGTATAGCATTATGCTATACCTAGTTAACACTCTCTCTTTTGCTTTTTAATAAGGTTCGAAATCAAACGATAAAAAAAGAAAATATTAAAGATAAAAAAAACAAGTAAATACCCCTCATGCATACTTTTATCTAACTGTAATCCTATGAGTGAATAGATCAGTTGAATAGATACTAAAAAGATAACTGTTTTTTGTGTACTATCTGAAAAAAATTGCTTTAAAACATGGTGAATATGACATCTATCTGCTGAAAAAACTGAACGCCCACTTCTTCTGCGAAGCATTACAACAATAAACGTATCCAAAATAGGAATTGCCGCAAGAAACAAGATACTTATTGCAGGAATATAGAGTAATGATTTAATAGCCAATACGGAGATAATAAAACCTAAAGTTAAAGAACCACTATCACCCATAAAAATAGATGCAGGATGCCAATTAAATAAAAGAAAAGCCAAAAGAGATGAGATAAATGCACCAGAGAGTAGCATGATAAAGAAATCATCATTTTCATAACCAATAGTAAAAAATGTACTTAATATAACAATACTAATAGTAGCTGCTAAACCATCTAAACCATCAATAAGATTTAAAGCATTAGTAAATGCAACTAAAGCAAAAGCTGTAAAAGGAAGAGCTAACCAACCTAAGGAGAGTTCATAACCAAAAAAAGTACCTAATTCACTAATGACTATATTATCTAACGAGAGTAAAAAAGTACTAAGAAAAATAATAAGAAATTTTGCTTTAGGTGAAGTATCATGATAGTCATCTAAAACACCTACAATAAAGACACAGCCAATAGCTAGGGCTGTCCAGAGATATGAGAGTATAATGTCAAAATGAAAAAGTGCAAGAACTAAAATAACAGCCAAGTAAAAACCTATCCCAGCTCCTCTTGGTGTTGTATGTATATGTGAGCTACGGGCATTAGGAATATCAACTAAATTAAAAAAAGTAGCTTTTTTTTGAATTATATTAATCAAAACTAACGAAAGCAGAAAAATTAATATAAATTCAAAAAACATTGATAAACTTAATCTGTTAAATATTTAAATGTAACAAATGCACCTGCTAATTTAAGAATAGGATCTAATGGTGATAATACATCACCTGAAGTAACTTTAAACTTTTTCCATCCATTTGGTTTAACATAAACAATATCATTAGGTCTTAACATTAAAGAAGCATAATTCATTGTATCAAAATTTGTCAAATCAACTGTTCTCATTTTCATACCGCTATTTGTGTTTGAAACAATAATAATACTATTTTTAACAGCTGAATCAGTAAAATCACCAGCATATGCTAAAGCTTCAAAAAGAGTCATTTTCTCTTTATCAATAGCAATAACACCTGGTTTTTTCACTTCACCTAAAACTAAAAGACGTTTATTCATAACTTCTACATAAACTGATGGTGTATTTAAATACTTTTTAAAATGTCTAGTTATTTTATTAGCTGCTTGTGTTTGTGTTAACCCAGCAACTTTAATATTACCAATTAATGGTAGTGGGATATACCCTTTAGTATTAACCAATGTTCCCTTCCCATTCATCTCTTGTCCTAAAGAGCCTCTATGTTCTGTTCCTTGTTCAGGATCTCTATATAATGAGACCAATAGTCTATCTTGTGGTAAAATAAGGTATTCAATACTTCTAGCACTTACCTTAGTATCTTTTTTACTTAAATTTTGTTCTGTCTGTAAAAGTACATAATCAGATTTACTAGAACAACCCCCTAAAACTAACATTGCAATAAAAGCAAATAATATCTCTTTTTTTAACATAAATAACCCTCTTTTGTAAACTTATTTTGAACTATAGCATACTATTTTTTAGATAAACGTATCATTTAAAATGGTATTATTTTTTAAAATACTTTTATACTCTTTTGAGATAAAAACATCTCTTAGTGTATCTACTTGTTTTTTATGATGTATATCAGAACCTAAAAAACTTATCATACTGTTTTCACTTAAAAAAAAAGCTAACTCTTTTGCTTTTCTACCATAATGACCAGCAAATGAATTTAAATTTACTTGAAAAACCACCCCTAATTCAAGAAATCTTTTATACTCTTCTAAAGGACTTTTTATATATCTATAACGTTCAGGGTGTGCCATTACAGGAATATACCCAGATGATGTAATAGAGAATATCATCTCTTCAAGTTGTAAAGGCTTAGAGAAATAAGAAGTTTCAAAAAGCAGATAATTATCTTTAAGTGTTAACAATTTACCTTTTTTAATCAGTTCATAAAAGTGGTCATCAAGGTAGTACTCAGCTGCTGCATCTATCTCTAAAGTGATACCATCATTTATTGCAGCAATACGTAATGCATCTAAACCCTTGTTGATACTCTCTGGGGTATTTTGATAAGCATCTGACATAATATGTGGTGTGGTGATGATTTTTTTATAACCTAATGCTTCCATACCTTTAAGCAATGTTAAACTCTCTTCCATACTCTGTGAGCCATCATCTACTGCAGGAATAAGATGAGAGTGAATATCAACTTTTAATTGTGAAGTAATATTCTCCTCTTTCTTCTTAAAAAAAGGAAATATCATTTTTTATCTTCTTCATAATAGCCGTATCCGTATCCATAGCCATAGCCGTACCCATAGCCCCCATGATTCATATTTACATCATTAAGTAAGATACTTAACCCTTTTACATCATCTCTAGTTGAGAGATCTGTAATATTACGTAAAAAATCTTTTTTTGAATAATCTGCTCTTACAACATAAAGCGTAGTATCAGCATAATGCATTAATGTTCTAGCATCTGTTACTAAACCTACAGGTGGTGTATCAATAATAATAATATCGTACAACTCTTTTAATTTATTTAATATTTTTTCCATAAATTCTGTCTGTATTAGTTCACTTGGATTTGGAGGAATAGGACCTGAACTAATAATATCTAAATTTTCGTATCTAGTATGTTGAATAACCTCTTTTAAGCTAACATAACCAGAGAGTAAATTACTCATTCCGTGTATATTTGAGAGTCCAAATCTTTGATGCAATGTTGGTTTTCTCATATCAAGATTTAAGATAACCGTTTTCTTCCCTGACATACTCATAATTGCTGCTAAGTTTATACAAATAGTTGTTTTACCTTCTCCACCTACTGTAGAGGTTATAGCAATAGTATGTGTTTTATTTTTACTTGACATAAACTGTAAATTTGTACGTATATTTCTAAAAGCCTCTGCTACTGCTGACTTAGGAGAAGAGAATACTTTAATGTTACTAACCTCACCTTTTATATTTGGTATCTGCCCTAAAATAGGAACAGATGTTTTTAATGAAATATCATCTTCACTTTTAATACAATTATCTAAAAACCCTCTTAAAAATGCCAAAATAAGCCCTAATACAAGACCTAGCATAAATCCAATAATAACAATTCTTTCTCTTTTAGGAGATATTGCCCCATGTGGCATAGTTGCACTATCAAGGATTCTATTCTTACTTACAGTTGAAGCTTTAACAACTGCTGTCTCTAAACGTTTCTCCAAGAGATAAGAGTAAATCTTTTCGTTTACAACAAATTTACGTTGTAATTGACCAAAAATTCTTTCATCTGCAGGTAAAGTATTTAAAAGTTTTTGTTGCTCTTTAATCGCTTTTTTAATTAATGTCTTTTTGTCTTGTACACTTTTTCTCATATTTTTTACAGTTGAGACAATCGTCTTTTTAAGTTGTCTAATCATTTTTGTTAACTTAATAACTTCAGGATACATTTCTGTATAATCTTCACGTAAAATTCTCTTTTTCATGATAGCATCTTGAAGTTCTTTTACAATTCTTGATACTGATGATTCTGCCATACCTACTGCTAAGATAGAGATACTCTCAAGATTTTTTCCTGATTTTACTTGCTTATATACATTATTAAGCATCTCTTCATCTATAGTAATAACAGATAATTGCCCTTCATACTCTGCAATCCTACCAATAACAATATTTGCTTTGGAACTTAAATCAACTGTTTTTGCACTTTTTTTAAACTCTTCTACTTTAATGGCAGAACTTTTAAGGTTTTCCATTATACTTTTTAACTGCTTATCAATAAAGTCTAGCTTTCTTGTTGCTTCTCGTGTTTTTCTCTCTATATTTTGTTCTATATATGCTTCTGCCAAAGCATTAGCATACTCTTTAGCACGTAATGGCACATTATCAGTATATGATATTTCCAAAATAGTAGAGTATTTTGCTCTTTTTTTAACAGAAACACTACCTTTTAAAGTAGGATTTTTCTTTATTATAAAACGATATTGTGACTCTTTAGCATCTTTAGTTTTTACAATATTAAGATGAAAGTACTCTGTTATAATTTCATTACTATAACTATGTATTTCATCATAATTCCAAATCTTACCATCTGCACCCACAGCTTCTTCAACAACAAGTCTATAGGTTGTCTCATCTATAGGATAGTAGTTAAAAGAGATATCATACCCCTTAAGCATACCTACCTCAAATGGAGAATCCTTATAGAGTTCTATCTCTTTAAATTTTCTAGTAATATAATAAAAATGTGTAAAATTAACTTTTTTAAGTGCTTTATCTCTTAAAAATCTTGATGTAATAATCTCTATCTCTGTAGCAGAATTCATCTTTTCTGTATTCATTGCCATATTGAGTATATCATTACTTGAACCTTTTTTACTACCTACTTCTATTGTTGTAGAAGCTTTATAAATATTAGGTTTAAAATAGGCGAAATAGGCACTTGATAGCGTAAAAAATAAAACCATACTAATAATCATATATCTATATTGAAATACTATTCTAATCATTTCTTTTATATTTATTTCATCTGCATTATTTGGTATTTCGGTTGTATTCATTATATTCCTTAATAAGGTAGTAAGTTATTGAAAGTTAAATTTAAGAGTCTTCTCATAAGGAATAAAGTACCTTATGAGAATTAAGTTTAGAAGTGGTAGACAATACCTAATGTTAACGCATCTAAGTCAGCATCACGTGGATATTCAAGAATTATACCATTCATGTCTCTTCCTAGACTTGTGTAGTCAGCAAAAACTGTCCATTTATCTGTGTAAGGATAGTTGTCTGAACCTGAGATTGCTCTAAAGGTATAACTTACACCCAAGCCCCATTGATAATCTGTATTATCAATATCACCTTGTAATTTATTTCTACCAGAGAACTCAACATGTCCATACCCAAGAAGACCATATACAGAGAAGTAATTATCTCCATAAGCTCTATTTTCTGCATCATCAAATCTATATGTTGGTTTTAAAAATGCACTCCAACCTCCATCCATTTGAAGCATATCATCATCATGAAATCCTACAGTATATCTTAACTCTAAAGCAAGATATTTAGTAAACCAATACCCCGTATGAAACGTAAAATCTGCTAATCTATCTTGATCACTAGTGATATCAAAAAAATTCATACTTACACTAGAATCACGTGCTGATAGAGCTGCCATTCCTATTCCTACATAGAAGTTATTCTCTTCTACAATCTCTTCTACAATAACCAATGGTGCTACTACTTTACCAGTTGCTATTGCTAAACCACTCATCATTAACATACTTAATATAATTTTTTTCATAAATATTCCTTCTTAAAACTGATATGAGACACCGAAGTTAAAACTATCAACTACACTATCATAATTTGCTGGTGTGTCATCATAAAATACAGTATAATCTATAAAGACTGATACACTATCTGTTAAATCGTAAACTCCACCTACACCCCATGAGAAACCACTTTCATCAAATGAGAATGATTTATTGTCTGAAAATTCCCCTTTTACCTCTGTAGCTGCATATCCTAATAACATATAGAGATCAAACTCTGGACCAATAGGAAAGATTGGTTTTATATAAACACCCAATACTGAAATATCAGAATCTCCAACAGGATCAAGTCCCTTAACTTGCCAAGGATCATTAAATGTCATTCCATATCTACCCTCAACTGCGATATATGGATTAAACTTATATCCTACTTGTAGAGAGACTCCAGAGTAATCCATCTCAGATACTGTTGTTCTATCAATTGCATCTGCATCATGAGATAAATGCGTATATGCTACTCCAAGATATAGACCAGCATCAACTTCATCATAAGAATTTTCTTCTGCTATGGCTTGCATTATTACAGCATTTTGTTCAGCAAAAGCAAAATTACTTAAAGTAATAATAGTTATTAATGATAAACATGTATTTTTCATTTTTTCCCTTTTAATTTATAATATTTTACAGTGCAGGTACGCTAATAGCACGGCTTTGTGGTATAATTTTTTCCATTTCTGCTTTAGGTATCTTACCTGAACAACCTATAAGACCTTGTTTTGCATACTCTGTATCCATTCTTATTAAGTTTTTAAACTCTTTAGAATTTTCACGAGGAATAAAATGAGGATCTTCTCTCATATCATTTAACTGGAACTTAGATAAACTAATAAAGTATCTATAACGTATTTTTCTCTCTTCTTCTCTATCTTTAAGAGAAATAAACCATATATCACCCTCTTTACATGACAAGATACCACCTGATGTTACATTATTCATGTTTGCACTATTGGCATTTAACTTATAGCTCCAGGTGTGATCTGGTCTATAGTGGTAACTCTCATCTTGATACTTGATAATATGTATTTTCTTTACATCATAAGTATATCCCTCTTTAAGATCAGGTGTTTTTACACATCCACTTAATAATGCTATCAAACCTAGCGTACTTGCTGCTTTTACTATCAATTCCATATTATATTCCTTTTCAATGCTATAACAACTAATATAATTATATTATAATCCTACTTATGTTATGCATGATATCTTTAGATTATCACTTAAATATTTATTCTATTAATTGAACTTTAAACTAAAACTTCTATAAGATATATTAAAATGCACAATAAAAAGTTATATACAATGTCATATAAAATAAACCCTCATCTTCTCTTTCTTATTTATTGTTCTAAAACTAAATTAAATCAAAATGAGATACTCTTTATTACTAACTATCTTAAAGATAATAAATTATCTTATCAACAAATTGTTCAACTTGCATATAAACATGGTATTTTCCCTATTGTATATAAAACCATAAAATCTTTAGCCTCTTTTGACAAAGAGTTATTGGATACCTCCGTTAAATTTAGACTTCACTATTTTCGTATATCAAAACGAAATATGCTTATGTCTGTTGAACTTATTAATATTACGCGATTACTTAATCATCATAAAATTAATACACTTAGTTTTAAAGGACCCGCTCTTTCTCAAATAGCTTATGGAGATATTACATTAAGACAATATGCTGATATTGATATACTCATTAGAAAAGAAGATCGTTTAAATATGATTAATATTTTAGAAAAAGAGGGGTATATTCCCGAAATCGTCTTGAGAGATTCAACCAAAGAGACTTTTTTTAATGCCGTCAATGTTATTGCATTTTATAACAAATCAATAGGTATTCGGATAGAGATACATTGGGAATTACTTTCAAAAAATTACGCTATCAATTGGGATGAAAATATCTTATGGAGTAATAATAGATCTATTCAAATTAATAACAATAAAATAGATATTTTATCTATAGAGCTACATCTGCTATATATATGTGTACATAGTGCTAAACATTTATATGAACGTATAGAGTGGATTTGTGATATAGATAGATTAATAAAAACAAATCCAAATATTGACTGGATATATCTAGTAAAACAAGCAAAAGAGATGGGCATAACTCGTATGCTTTATCTTGGTCTAGCACTTAGTAAAGAGTTATTTGAGTTAAATATACCAAAAGAGATACAAAATAGTATTAACAATGATAAAAAAATACCAATACTTATAAATAAAATAATAAAGATTAATTATTCAGATACAATTCATCAAGAAAAAAGTATCAATACACTTTTCTTACTTCTAAATATGAGAGAAAACTATATTGATAAATTTAAATTACTATATAAGGGTATCATCACACCTAAATTTGATGATTTCCTATTTTTTCAGTTACCAAAACAGATAGCTTTTTTATATCCTTTAGTACGTATATTTAGATTAATAAAAAAATACTCAAAATATTAATTAGCCTATTAAATGCTTTATTGTATCTATATATTTGCTAATTACTATCTTTTCATCAAATCCATCTATCACTTTATCTCTACCTCTTTTCCCCATCTCTTTTCGCTCTTTATCTGAAAGCAAAATCATTTTTTTCATCTGTTTAGCTAAAGAATCGATATCTTTAACTTTACACAAATAACCATTTACTCCATCATCTACTACCTCTTTACACCCTGGTACATCAGTTGTAATAATGGGTTTAGCCATACTAGCAGCTTCTAATAAAACCCTAGAGAGTCCTTCCCTGTATGAAGGAAGTACAATACAGTCAGCTTTTTTTATAGCTGCTTTTACATCATCAGTAGTACCTAGATAATTTATAATCTTACTCTCTACCCAACTATTCATCTCCCCTTCCCTAATAGCAGTAGGATTGGCTTCATAAAATGCACCAAGAACATCAAATTCTACTTTTTCAGTATCTGCAAATCTCTTAGCTGCTTCTACATACTCTATCAAGCCTTTATCTTTCAATAATCTAGCAATAAATAAAAATTTAAAATTATCTGTGTTATTTTCTTGTTCTATATTAGGTTTAAATTTATTAGTATCTATACCAGAACCTGGTAAGAGATCTGTTTTATTTTTATCAACTAAATGTGAACTTATAAATAACTCTCTATCATGACTATTTTGATAAAAAACTTTTTGTGGTATCTTTAATGCTATTTTATAGAGTAAATGTGCTACTTTTGATGAGAGGCTATTATTTAAAAAAACTGTACCTAGTCCAGAGATATTAGTCACTACAGGAATTCCTAATAATCCTGCTGCAAAAGAGCCATAAATATTAGGTTTTATTGTATAGTGAAGTAGTATATCTGGTTTTATTTTTTTATATAGTTTGTATAAATGATAAATAAGTTTACTATCTTCGAAAGGGTTTGTCCCTTTATTATTCATTATAATATTATGATATTCAAATCCTATACTTTTTAACTTTTGTGAATATGCATCTCTTGGAGCAATAATAACTATTTTATACCCTTCTTTTTGCAAAGCCTTTAAAAGACCTAATCGGAAGTTAAACACATTCCATGAAGTATTAATGACAATAGCTATTGTTTTTTTCAAAGTATAAACCTTTATTTAAATAATTTAGAATCAAAAATCAAATGATATAAAATCTTTATACTTTCATAAAATACAAAGCTTCTAGCATGTTCATTTAAATAATAATACTGTCCGTTCCACCATTTAACATCACTACCAATTATATAATATACTCTACTTTGATCTTCATTTAGTACAATAGTAGTTAATAACTTTACCCTTTTTGAGTGAGGTGGATCTGTTACAATTAAAGCACTTTTATAGTTATGTTTTTTCATATACTTCTTAATAAAAAGTATCTCTTCTTTTGTATTTTTAGAAGTTTCATCTATTTCTACAGAGATATCAGGATAATTTTTTTTAAGATATGGTTGATTATACCATGACTCACCTATTAATAAAAATTTATCCGTTGAAACATAACCCGCTTTTATTAATTTTATAGATTTTTTAACTCTATCTATTGTTCCTCCACCTAAGCAGATGACTATATCTGACCTTTTAGGTGTTGTTGTACTATCTATCCATTTACCCATATTTAAAAATAAAAAAATCATAAATACTACAATAGCTATAGCAAAGAGTATTTTTCTCATGGTAAATCCTAAATTTTATTTTATCATTATATAATTTCTTTAAAAAGCATATTTTGATATGGCATCCAACAGTGTGAATGCGTAGCATAAGACAACCAGACAAAAAGTACCATTGCATATCCTAAAATAATAATTAGTTTAGCTATATTTGGTGATATACTATTTCTCATTAAATAAGGTAAACGAGAAAAAACAGCTAACTGCAAAGGGATAAAATAAAGTGCTATTCTATCTACTGCTGTTGTTGCTTCATTCACAAGTAGCATACTTACAATAGAACCTATAGCTATCCAAAACCAAAAAGGATAATCTGCATAACTTTGTTTCCATTTTTTTCTATAAATAAAGAATAGAATTGCGGGGACAAAATTCATAAATACTCTAATATATGCACCCGATGATTGCATTTGCTGTTCAACATAAGTTTTCCATAACTCTTCTTGTTTCTCTGCTAAAAGAAGATCCCATCCTCCATAAAAAACGGGTATCATGATTAGAATACGAAGCCATATTCCTCCTTTTGAGAGAAAAAGTCCAAAAGGCAAAAGGATAATAGCTGATTTATGAAATAGAGTTGCCATCAGAACCCAAAAGACATAACTCTTAAATTTTCCTTCCTCAATATACGTAATTGCTAGCATAAAAAACCCTAATGCTACACCTTGACGAGAGTATCCCATAGAGACCATTACTACCATATATGGTACGGCAACTGTTAATGCAAGCCACGGATACATCTGTTTACGACTAAATACGATTAATCCAATAACAAAAATAATAGCATAGATAAAATTAACCCCATAGATACCAAATTCCCACTGCCCCATCAACCAATTGACAAAAGCATGACCAGGGTCTTTACCTTTATTAAATATTTCAAGAAAAGCCATATCAAGTGTACGTTCATAATGTCTTACATAGTTAAACCAATCACAGC
>Ga0256826_1000934_pt1 | contig 18195 bp, 18 predicted proteins | sample CV79metaG_FD_185975 | JGI IMG/M metagenome (GOLD analysis project Ga0256826, IMG submission 185975) | Hydrothermal vent microbial communities from East Pacific Rise, Pacific Ocean - CV79 | ecosystem: Environmental > Aquatic > Marine > Hydrothermal vents | place: Pacific Ocean: East Pacific Rise...
GATTTCGAGAAGATTTGAAAACTGAATTACCTAATCCACCTCGTCCGCCTGTCAAGAATTTTACCTCATCGCCATCGTTCAATAAATCCAAAAGAAGTTCATCAGTTTCAACATCAAAAACTTGAGTCCCAGGAGGAACTGAAACTATCAGATTTTCTCCACCTCGTCCGTAACCATTGCTCGGTTTTCCTTTTTGCCCTGGTTTTGCTCTTAAATGTTTTGTACCTCGGAATCCACTTAAAGTATGCGAATTCTTATCCACTTTAAAAATGACATCGCCACCTTTTCCACCATTTCCACCGTCAGGACCGCCAAGAGGAACGAATTTCTCTTTTCTCCAACTAACAATTCCATTACCACCTTTACCCGAAAAAAGGGTAAGTTGTACTTTATCTACAAACATATTTCTCCTAAATTTAAAATATCTTTTGAAAGTATAAGCGATATTCTCTTTTTTAGGTAGAATTATGAAAAACTATTGTTTAAGGAATGGATTTTCAATGGAATGTAAAACAACTAATATTGATACTGCGAATATTTCGATTACTGCTCATATCTCAAAAGAAGATATTAAAACAAATTTAGAAAAGATTGCTAAGAATCTTGCTAAAACTACTGATTTACCTGGTTTCCGAAAAGGTAAAGTTCCAGTTCCTGCTATCAAAAAACATTTTGGTACAAGATTGAAAGAAGATGCAGAGGCTGAAGCTCTTCGAGATGTTTTAGACTTAGGTTTAAAAAATGAAAATGTTGAAAATTCAAGAATTATCACAGAACCGACTTTTTCAAAGTTTGATAAAACTGAAAACGGGATTGATGTAGTTGTTGAAGTTTCTCTTAGACCTGTTGTTGAAATTACAGATTACTCTTCTCTTGTTCCAGATGTTGAAATTGCAGAACCTACTAAAGATGAGGTTTCAGCTCGAATTTCTGAAATGCTATCGGCTCAAGCTCCTTTTGTAGAAGTTGATAAAGCTATTGAAAATGGCGATACAACAGTTTTCAACTTTGAAGGCTTTGTTGATGGTGTTGCTTTTGATGGTGGAACAGCTGAAGATTACTCTTTAAATGTTGGTAGCGGTTCTTTTATCCCAGGTTTTGAAGAACAACTTATCGGCTTAAAAGCGGGTGATACAAAAGATGTTGTTGTGACTTTCCCTGAAGAATACCAAAGCGAAGCTTTAAAAGGTAAAGAAGCAACTTTCAAATGTAAAATCAACAAAGTTGAGCAAAAAGAAACTGTTGAATTAAATGAAGAATCTGCTAAATCAATTTTAACAGCTGATTTAAAAGATGGCGAAAATGCTATTGATGTTTTAACAGCAGAAGTTACAGAATCTCTTAAATCTGAAACTTTAAGCAAAAAATATAATGAAGAAATCAAACCAGCTCTAAGAACTGCTTTGGCGAAACATTTCACTTTTGATTTACCTAATTCAGTTGTAGAAAAAGAAGTTGAGCAAAAGTTAAATCAAGAAGCTCAAACAATGACTCCTGAACAAATCAAAGAGATTCAAGAAGATGAAGCTAAACTTGAAGAGTTAAAAGCTAAATTTCTTGACGGAGCAAAAGAATCTGTAAGAATCACTTTTATTATTGATGCTTTAGGTGAAAAATTAAATATTGCTGTTTCTGATGAAGAAGTTAAGCAAGTTATCTATTACGAGGGAATGATGAGCGGACAAGACCCTGACCAACTTATCAAAAACTACGAAAAAGCTGGATATTTACCTTTAATCAAAATGTCTATTCTTGAAGACAAAGTCCTAGGTAAAATTTTAGACGATAAGTTTAAAAAATAGATGAGTTATATTCCTTATGTAGTTGAAAAAAGTGGAAGAGGAGAGCGGTCTTACGATATTTTCTCTCGACTTTTAAAAGATAGAATTATTATGTTAAGCGGTGAAGTTAATGACTCTGTCGCTTCTTCAATCGTTGCTCAACTTCTATTTTTGGAAGCAGAAGACCCTGAAAAAGATATTTATTTCTATATAAATTCTCCAGGTGGTTCTGTTACAAGCGGAATGAGTATGTTTGATACAATGAACTATATTAAACCTGATATTGTTACGATTTGTATCGGTCAAGCTGCTTCGATGGGTGCTTTCCTTTTATCCTCTGGGGCAAAAGGTAAAAGATACTCTCTTCCAAATTCTCGAATTATGATTCACCAACCTTTGGGTGGTGCTCAAGGTCAAGCTTCGGATATTCAAATTCAAGCTAAAGAGATTTTGAGAATGAAAGAAGAATTAAATAGAATTTTGGCGGAAAATACAGGACAAGATATTAAAACTATCGAAAACGATACTGACCGTGATAATTTTATGAGTGCAACCGAAGCTAAAGATTACGGTTTAATCGATAAAGTTTTAACAAAACACGAGTAAAATGGAAATGGGGGACTTTCTGAATGGGTGATGATGATTTTAACTTAGACGAACTTATTAATGCCCATTCGGCAAAGGTAATTGAGCAGGACAGCGAAGAAGAGGAAAGTATTGAGCAAACAACAGACTCAACTGTGGATATTAATAATCTGACAGAATCTGAATCAACTCAAAAGTCTGCTGAAGATTTGCTTGATTACGATATTTCAGATGAGATAAATTTTGATGAAGATATAAGTTTAGATAATCAAGAGATAGAGATTCTTGACACTTTAGCAGATTCTGAATTTTCTGATGAATCTGAAATAAACACACTTTCTGATTATGCAAATTGGATTTTACAAAAAATTCAAGATAAAAAATTGCCTCCAACTCCTGAAAATTATCAAATCTATTTTAATGAGTTTATTCAAGCTCAAAATACTAATCTGCAAAAGCAAATCTATAAAATAATAGATAATGAAAGCTTGAATGTTGAACAGCAACAAAGTAGAGAATTTGAACAATCTATTGAAAAATCTCTAAAATTGACTCAACAACTTTTAAGTATCACAACAAAAGTTCACGGAAATATAAATATTATGAAGAATATTATTTATAAAAGAGAAAATGAGCTAACTGTAAAAAATAGTGGTGATATTGTGAGATTATTAAAATTTGACTTGGGTAAATTAGAGGGAATTCTAAACAAACAGAGCGGTAGTATGAAAAATATTTATAGCCGTTCTGTGGAAACTGTTAATCAGATTCAAGAAAGAACTATTTTTGATAAGCAATTTGGAGTTTATAATCGACGACATTTCTTGGATTCTCTGAAAAATGAAGTTCAAAAAATGAAATTCTTTAATTATCAAAGTTCTATCGTTTTAATAATTCCACATAGGTCTTTGACTTCAATTCATTTAACCCCAAAAATAGCTTTTATAATTGCAAAAACTCTTTCTAAGATTTTATTAGAACATTTTAGTAGGAATGATATTATTGCATATTATGGAAATAATATTTTTGGAATTCTTGTAACTCATTCAGCTTTAGATGTTACAGAAGAAAAAATTGAAAAGCTTTTATTGACTTTAAAAAAGAGTTCGTTATTTATTTCAGGAAAAGAGATTGAGTTGAAAGTGAAAATTGGAGTGTCGGAGTTGATGTCTCATATAAAAACTGAAACATCATTATTAAAGACTCTTGATGCTTTGAAAATTGCTAATCGTTCTCAAGAAACTTATCATATTTTGTAAAGTTTATAGCTAATTTTACTACTGAAAAAGTAGTATTCATTAGCTAAAAATCTTTGAGAGTGAATTAGAATCTATTGTTGAAATTTCTTCTAGGTCTTTCTTCTCTTGGTTTTGCTTCATTAACTCTTAAAGCTCTTCCGTCGAAATCTTTACCGTTTAATTCTTCAATTGCATTTTGAGCTTCACTATCAGTGTTCATAGTTACAAAGCCAAAACCTTTAGCTCTACCAGTTTCTCTGTCAGTAATGATTTTTACTGAATCAACTTCGCCGAATTGTGCGAATAAATCGCCTAGTTGTTGTTCTGAAACTGAATAAGAGATATTTCCAACATAAATTTGCATATTTAATTGTCCTTTGAATATTACACTTCTACTTTTAACAATAGAAATATATAGTATTGAGTATTATACTTAACAAAACATAAGTTTTTATAAAATATCAGATTTAATCTTTATATTAAGTTTAATATAATTTACCTAACTAGTACCTAATTATATGAAATTTATTTATTATTTATAAAATATATTCTTAAATTGATAATGATTATCAGAATTAAGTTTTGTAAAAGCTTATCTTTGTAGTATTTCGAAAAAATTAGCAAGGTCGTAAAATGAGAACTCTTTTTAATTTAAAAAAAGATGAAATTGCAACTGTGAGAAAAATCACAGCAACTGGAGATTTACGAGAAAGATTCATATCTTTTGGAATTACAAAAGGTTCAGAAATTGCATTAAAAAATTGCAGTGCAAACCGTGAAAATTTAGAAATAAATATTGACGGAGTTTATGTAGCTTTACGAAAAAATGAAGCTCAAAAAATAGAGGTTGAATAAGATGAAAAAAATTGCGGTGGTTGGGCAACCAAATGTTGGCAAAAGTATGCTTATCAATTCTATCAGCGACGGACATCTGAAAGTTGGAAATTTTTCAGGAGTTACCGTTGAGAAAAAAGAGGTTTTCACAAAATTTAAAGGTCAAGAATTTGATTTTATAGATTTACCTGGTTCATATTCTCTCAAAGATTTTACAATCGACGAAAAGGTAACAAGTGATTTTCTGAAAAATGAAAATTACGACCTCATCGTAAATGTTGTAGATTCAACTCATCTGAAAAAAAATCTATATTTAACTATCCAACTTTTAGAATTAAACAAAAATATGATTTTGGTTTTGAATATTATTGATGAAGCTGAAAAAAATGGAATTAACATAGATTCTGAACAACTTTCAAATCTTTTAGGAATTCCAGTTATCAAAGTTTCTGCAAAAGAAAAAATTGGAATTTCTGAACTTCTTGAAACTATTAGTAAAGTTGAAAAATTTAGCGAAAACAAAATTATCTATTCAGACCCAATCGAAGAAGAAATTTTAAATATTCAGACATTTTTAAATGAGCGAGGCTTCCAAGATTCCAATTTCACAAATCGTCATATCGCAATTAAGCTTTTACAAAACTCTAAAAAAATAGTTTCTAAATTACAGACTAATATTTTTTGGGTTGAACTTTCTACAATTATCAAAGATTCCCTTGAGCATATCTATATCCATTTTGACGAAAAAAATCTTGATATTATTTTTTCTGAAGAAAGAATCGCTATTTCTAAAGGGCTTGTTCAAGAAGTTGTAGAATTTCAAAAACCAAAAAAGAAAAAATGTTTAACTCGAAAAATTGACGATGTTTTGATTCATAAATTTTTTGGAATCCCAATTTTCCTATTTTTGATTTGGGGACTTTTTCAGCTCACTTTTGAAATTGGCTCAATTCCTATGAATTGGATTGATAGCGGAGTTTCTCACTTTGGAACTTTTATCGGCTCTCTGATTGGAAACGAATTTTTCCGCTCCTTAATTGTTGATGGAATCATTTCGGGAGTCGGGGCAGTTCTACTTTTCCTTCCAAATATTTTAATCCTATTTTTGGGTATTGCACTTCTTGAAACCACAGGATATATGAGCCGAGTCGCTTTTTTGCTTGATGGTTTTTTTCATAGATTTGGTTTGCACGGAAAATCATTTATACCTTTAGTTACAGGTTTTGGTTGCTCAATTCCCGCATATATGTCAGCTCGGACTTTGAAAAATGAAAAAGATAGATTAATTACAATGTTCATAATTGGCTTTATGAGTTGTGGGGCAAAACTTCCCGTCTATGTTTTATTTATTTCCGCTTTCTTTTCACCTGAAAATGCGGGTAATTATCTTTTCGGAATCTACCTTTTTGGTGCAATCGCGGGATTAATTGGAGCTAAGGTTTTAAGAATGTTTGTTTTCAAAGGCGAAGATGAACCTTTCGTTATGGAATTACCAACTTACCGACTTCCATCACTTTACCTTTTATGGCACACCGTTAAAAGTCAAGCTGTGATGTATTTGAAAAAAGCTGGGACTTTTATTTTACTAGCTTCGGTTGTGATTTGGTTTGCTTCAAACTTTCCAAAACAGATACAAAATCCTGAAATGTCAAATATGGAGTTTCAAACATATAGTTTAGAAAATAGTTATTTAGGAATGGTCGGTAAAGCTACCCAACCGCTTTTTGCCCCTTTAGGTTTTGATTGGAAATTAACTGTCGCTTTAGAAACTGGTATTTCAGCTAAAGAGGTTGTGGTTGCAACTTTGGGAGTCTTATATTCACTTGGCGATGAGGTTGATGAAAATTCTGAAACTCTTTTGACTCGAATTCAGGAAAATATCCCATTTGCTACGGCGGTCGCTTTTATCGTTTTTGTAATGATTTATCTACCCTGCTTTGCTGCCTCGATTGTTTTTATCAAAGAATCTGGTAAAAAAATATATTTTCTATATTTAGTTATTTTCACAACCGCTTCTGCATATTCTTTAAGCTTTCTCGCTTATATTTTAGTTAAAGCATTTGAATAAATTATCATTTAGCAGGTTTATTCATACTTGCCAAAATGTTCAGAAAAAAGTTAGAAATATCTAAAACAAAAGGTTGTAATAAAAATAAATTTAGAAATTGTAAAAAACGAGTGTATAATTGTAAAAAAGGCACTTTTTGGAAAAGAAGCTATTAGAAAAATTAGCAAAAGAACATAATCTACCTAAAGAATTAGTGAATATATTAGTTGAAAAAGCAAATCAAGTTCGATACCAGCAAAGAGCAATGGGATTTAAAGATGATATTGCAGGTTTGATTAAAGAGTATGCGAACAAGGAAAAAGATGATTCTTAAAAAACTTATTATTGAAAATATGTTTGCTTATTCTGGCAAGATTGAGATAGATTTAGAACCAAAAGGAGAGAAAAACATTATTTTAATTGGAGCTAGAAATGGTCGAGGAAAAACATCTTTTCTTAGGATTATTAGAATTCTACTCCACGGTTTAAAAGAAAATTCTGAATTTACTCAACACGATGTCAAGCTTTCGCCAAAAGAGTATGCTTTAGGTAAGAAGCATAAATGGGAGGGGATTTTTAATACTAAAAGCCAATCACAATTTGCAAAGGTTTCAGGTTATTTTGAATTTAATAATAAAAGATTAGAAATTTCTAGGCAGTTTCATAAAAGAAGTAATAACTTTGATGAAGAATTGCATCTTTTTTATGATTTACAAGAGGAATCTACTCCGCAAGAGTTTATAGAAAGTTTTTTACCTAAGAACTTTGCACAATTTTTCTTTTTTGATGGTGAAAAACTTGAGGGTTTGATTGATACAGAAAGTAATAATATTAAAGAATCTTTGGAAGTTCTGCTAAATATTAAAACTTACGAAAAATTAATTGAGAATATAAAGTCAGTTAGAAATGATTTACGAAAGAAAACAAAAGATTCTCCAACTGTAATTCAACTTAATAGTTTAGAGCATCAAAAAGATGGTTTTAAATTAAAAACAAAAGAGAATAAAGCTCAAATTCAACTTTTACAAAAAGATATTAAAAGTGCTGATATTGAGATTATTGAATTGACCGAGAAATTAACTGATTTACTTGTGGATACCAAAGTAGATATTAAATCAATTCAGGCTGAAAAAAAGAAATTAGAAATAGAGTTATCAAATTTAAAATCATATCTTGCTAAAAAAATCAGAGGCATAGATATTTTAGTTTTAATAACCGAAAACATATCGCGAGATTATTTAGCACAGCTTGAAGATGATAAAATTGACTATAAATTAGATGAGCAGATAAAAAAGTTTCGACGAGTTTTAAACTCTTTAATTCCTGAAATTCAAAACAATGTTTTTCTTGGAGATATTCCAGCTAAACATAGAGTTGATTCTGACACCGAAGAATTTTATCAAGATAAAATTAGAGATGAAACGAATAAAGCTTGGAAATCTTTTAAAGATAAAATTGATAAAAATAAACCAATTATCAATTTTCAAGAAGATGATAAAAAGAAATTATCAACTATTTTTGAGCAGAAAATTTCAATATATGAAAAGCTGACTCGGTTTAAAAGAATTGAGAATAGGTTAAAGGTTATTTCAGAAGAGTTTGAATTTGCAACTGAAGATGCAGGAAAAAATGATGATGAAATCAAAAGATTAAAATCTGATAAAGATGTCTATGAAGATTTAAAATCTCAAAATATTTTAGAAATTGGAAAACTTGAAAAAGAGATTGAAACTTATAGCAGTCAGACTTTTACTTTAAAAAATAAAATTGTAGAATTAAGCAAAAAAATAGTTTTAACCAAACCTATTTTAAATTCTTTGGATTTAAGTGAAGAGCTTATGCACTTTTTTCAAACATTTAAAGCAAATCTATTAAAGAGTAAGATTGCAAATCTTGAGAATGCTCTAAACCTATATTTGGGTGAGTTAGCTTTTGATAAATCTTGGATAAAGCAGGTTACAATTAGTCAAAAATTTGAACTAAGAATCTTTGGATTTGATAATCAAGATATCGCTTTAAATTCTCTTTCTGCGGGACAACGGCAAATTTTAGCTACCGCTTTAATTCAGGCTCTCGGTTTAGTTTCAAATTCAAATTCATTTTTAGCAATTGACACACCTTTGGCTAGAATAGATTTAGAAAATAGAAAACAGATAACTGAAAATTTCTATCCTAAAGCTTCAGAACAGGTTATTTTACTTTCTACAAATGTAGAAATTGACCCATCAAAAAGCGATTATAGAAACCTACAAAAGTATATTGCTAAAGAATACACAATCACTTCTGAAAATTATTCTTCATCTTTTGAAAATGGATATTTTACAGAAATTAAAAGGTTGGAAAATGATTAATGGAGACATTACCGCAAACTTTGGTAGAAAGGAAGTTTTGAAAAGATTTAACTTAAAACTAACAGAAACTTTTGAAGAAAGATTTTTTGATGCTACAAATTGGCAAGTTGCTATATTTCTATCTTTTAAAAGTGGAATTACAGAAAATGAGTTAAAAGACAGATATGGAACTTCTGAAAAGATTGGTAATAATTACCTTGAAATTCAAAGTTCCAAAATTTTAACAGATAATACTGATTTATTTGCTAACCTCATCTCAATTGTTCATAATCGGAAAATCGATATAAAAACAGAGTTAGCTACTTTCTTGAAACTTCACTCTCGACACGGTTTTGACCTTTTGGAAAAAGAGATGAATGAGAATAGTTCGATAATTGATTTTTTTCTGAATCAGCTTGAACCTCCAACAGATTTAGATATTCAAAAACCAACTACAAATTTTTTGGAAAAGTTGAAAGATGCAATTTCTGAAATAAAAGCTCCTTTGGAATTTGTAGAGGAAAAATCTTTTAAACGAACTCAAAAATTCTACTTTAAAATTCAGGATATAAATTATGTGACACAACTTTTTAAGCCTGATTTTAAAGATAAATTGGAAGTTGCAACAAGTTTGAATCTTTATATTGAGAAAACAAATCAAGATAGAACTGTCAGTATAAATATTCTGAAAGAGCATAATCCAATTCAATTATCTGATTCTGAAATATCTACTAATGATTTAGTTCTAAATATTGGAATGAATAATGAAGATGAGATTGTCAAAGCTGATATTTCAGAAATGCCTCATCTTTTAGTTGCGGGAACAACGGGAAGTGGGAAAACCGTTTTTCTTCACTCAATTATAAATCAACTTTTGAAAAAAGATATTGAACTTTATCTAATCGATGGAAAAAATGGTTTTGAATTTGGAAAATATCAAAATGCAAAAGTGATTTCAGACTCTGATGAAATATTTTCTGAAATGGCAAATATTGTTGATGAAATGGAAACTCGCTACTCAAATTCAGAAACTATTCACAAACCAATTATTGTAATCATTGATGAATTTGTAGATTTGATAATGCAAAATAAAGATATTGAAACTCAATTTATCCGTTTAGCTCAAAAAGGTAGAGGTGTGAAAATTCATCTAATCTTAGCAACTCAAAGACCTGATAGCAAAATTATGCAAGGTGTTTTACGGTCAAATATTCCATCTCGAATCGCTTTTAAAGTTCAAAAATCAAATGAAAGTAAAATTATTTTAGATGAGGTCGGAGCTGAAAATCTTCTTGGAAAAGGCGATATGCTTTTTTCTAATGGCAAAATACTTCAAAGATTGCAAGGTTTTTTCGGAACTAATTAATATACAATTCATCATCTTCGGGACAGGCTTAACTTCCCGAACGGTTTTAACCTGCAAATATTTGTTTTGTGCAGGTTTTAGTAACTATTATTCCGATAACCAGTATTAAATCTTCACTCGTAAAAAAGTATTGATAGCTAAAGCAGTTGGAAGTTTTATCGGATTGATATTTCCACTATGAACTGACTCCCACTCTTTACCATTTTTTGCAATTAATTTAAAAAGGGTCAAAAACCATTTGCCATTTTCTTTATATACTTTTCCAAACTCATTTTCAACCTCATCGATAATTTTTGTTGGAGACATTATTTCAATAATATCATTTGGGTGAGTTGTGAATTTACAAAGAAAATAACCACTTTCTAAAACAATACCAGAAACTTGGTGAGTTCCCATCATCATAGTTTCGGTCAGATTTTGGGTGTCGTGCTTTTCAAAAGGCTTGTGAATTAAGTAGGCATCTGTAAAACCTCGGTTTTGAGTTGTTGCAAGTTCAGATTGATAATAATCAGTTTTGTAGTTTCCTGAAATTGTATCGTCGATTGCTTCTCGATATGTTTTAGTTGTGATTGCAGAGTAATATGAGCTTTTGGTTCGACCCTCAATTTTCATAGAATCAACTACACCCGACTTTATAATTTCTTGAATATGAGCAGAAAGATTTAGGTCTTTTGAATTCATAATATAAGTTCCAACACCCTCATCTTCAACTAATTTAAAGAGAGTCCCAGTTTCTTCATTTTCTGCATAAATGGTATATGGAAAACGGCAATCATTTGCACAACTTCCACGGTTTGGAACTCTACCACTTTGTAATGAACTAATTAGACATCGTCCGCTATAAGCAAAGCACATAGAACCGTGGATAAAAACTTCAGTTTCAAGTTGCGGAATATCTCTTTTTATCGATTCTAAATCTTTCAAAGATATTTCACGAGCGGTAATAATTCGGCGAACTCCCATATCATAATAGAATTGAGCATCAAGAGAATTCAAAACATTAGCTTGAGTTGAAAGATGTAAATCCATTTCAGGAGCTATTTTTTTTGCCAAATTTAAAACTCCAGGGGTTGCGATGATAAAAGCATCAGGTTTCAAGTCTCGCATTATGGCAATATGATTTTCAAGAAGTTTGAGTTGAGAATTAAAAGGAAAACCGTTAATTGTCACATAAACTTTACGACCTCGTTCGTGGGCATAATCTATTCCCTCTTTAAAAGATTCAAGATTAAACTCTTTACCAGAACGGATTCGAAGAGAGAAATGGCTAATTCCACCATAGACAGCATCAGCTCCATAATCGATAGCAATTTTTAGTTTTTCAAGATTTCCAGCAGGAGAAAGTAGTTCAGGTTTTTTCATATGTTTTCTTTTTAGTTTGAATAAAATATATTGTATCTAAGTTTTATAAGTTGCTAAAAATGTTTCAACAACTTTGAAAGAGCCAAATACAAGATAATTGTCTGAATCTCGAATTTCTTTAAAGTAAGAAAATGGAATTTGCAGATTGATTAGAGTTGTTTCTAATGTGTGTTGATTGACTGCTCGTTCATCAAATATTGGAATAATTTGAACTTCAGAAATTTTTGGTTTGAAGATTTTTAATATTTCCTGATAAGGTTTATCCGAAAAACTATTATAAATTAAGATACTCTTTTTCTTAATTTTTTCGACAACTCGTTCAGCTGAAAGTAAATTGTGTCCAACATCTACAATTATATTCTTAGATATTTTTTCAAATCGTCCAGAAAGTGGTGTAAAAGTTGAAAATGAAAATTCAGTCTGAAAAACACCTAATAATTTAGCTGTTAATTTTGCTGTTGCCATATTTTCTTTTAAAAAAGCTTGATGAGGTTTGGTTTGGACTTGATAAATTCGACTATCAGAATGTTTTTCTAAGATTGGTAATACATCATATTTCTGTTTTGCTAAAACTGATATTTTTCCCGCACTTCTAAATTTTGTTGATGAAATTTCTTCGATTGTGTTTCCTAAGAAAGCTTGGTGGTCAAAACCGATTGGAGTAAAAACTGAAATCTGTTTTGGAAAAACATTTGTAGCATCAAATTCACCACCTAAACCAGCTTCTAAAATAAGATAATCGCAATCTTCAAAAATTGGTAAATTCATCAAAGTCGTAAATTCAAAATATGTTAAAGAGTTTTGGAATCTTTCTGGTAGAATTTTTTGTAATTTTTCAAAGCTATTTTCAAGCTCTAAATTTGAGATGTTTTTACCATCTATCCAAAATCGCTCATTAATATTTAAAATATGAGGTGAAGTATAATGCCCAACTTTAAAACCATTTTTTTTGATAATTTCGGCTAAGAATCTACCTGTTGTTCCTTTACCATTTGTTCCAACAATATGAATAATTTTTGGAATCTCAAAATCATCTTTTACTATATTAAAGGCTTCTGGCATTCTTTTTAAATCAATTTTGATATAACTCATAGGTTTTGAGTTTATAAATTTCTCAAATTTTGTCATATTTTTTTCCATTTTCATCTTTTTGCAAATTATAACAGGCTCACAAATTAATATTTGCGAACGAATGTTAGATTCAAAATCTTTTGACTTGATTCATTCTTTTACATTCGTTCGAGATGACAGCTTGTAAATTAAAAATTAAATCTAATTTTTAAATTCTCCATTTTTACATCTTTGTTCATATTTTGATTTATGATAGCCATTCATAATAAAAGTCAAGAAAAGAACGAAAGCAGATAGCACTATAATATCTAGCATTCCTCTTTACCGAACTTATCTAAAAAACTTTCAAGTTGATATAACTTTCTATATTCTGTTGTCATAATATGCACAAGAATATCGCCTAAATCTACGACAACCCAACCATCTGAGATTTCAACATTTACAAAACTCTCTTCAGGTTTTAAAGCAGTCTTCATAAAATTTAACAATGCTTCATTATGTCTTTCGCCTAAACCAGTAGCAATTACAACTGCACTTACGAAATAATCAGTATCTTGTAAATCAAAACTCTCAATATCTTCAGCTTTATTAATGTCTAAAACATCAATAATTTTTTTAATTCTATTTTCCAATAAAAATCCTCTATATAAAATCTAATAGAAATTGTAGCGGAGTTTTAAAAGAAGTATAGTTAAAATCTGCCATTCAAATTAATGAAGAGTTATAATCGAACGAGTTTTGAACCTTGTCCGCCCATATTTGGTGGAGCATCGCCGAACCAAACAACTCGCGGGTGCTCTTTCAAAAATTCATTAACAGCTTTTGCTAAGATTCCCAAACCGATTCCGTGGGTGATATAGACTTCGTCCCAACCTTGCAAAAGAGCATTTGAAAGAAAATGGTCTAATTCCTCTAAAGCTTCCTCTCGCCTTTTACCGTGTAAATCGAGTCGCAAACTTGCTTTATCAGGTTGTGAAACTTTCACCTCAATTTTTCGTTTAGTGTTTTTCATTTTCAAAGCGGGTTGTAGTTTTTCTAAAGATAATTCAATTTTCATTCCGTTAATTTCAACTCGTGCAGTTTTCGATTTCACTTGTAAAATCAAACCCTGATTATCTTTGTATCTGACTAAATCCCCAACTTTATAATTTCGTGAAACTGGTTTTTCATCAAGTTTATTTTTAGGTAGTTGTTTATGAGCTTCTGTCATATGGCGGTGAGTATCAGGAATTGTCTTTGCGACAATCGAACTTTTTGCTTCGGAAATTGCACCTTTATAAATTCCTTGTAATTCGCTTTTTTTCGATTCAATCGCGGAGTAAAATTCATCTTTAGCCATTTCTAACTTATTTTTTTCAGTTTCAACTTCTAACAGTTTTTGAGAAAGTTTCTCATTTTTTTCAATAAGTTTCTGTTCAAGATTTGCACTTTTCTCAATAAGTTCATTTAATTTCTGACTATCTTCGCCGTAGGTTTTCCGAGCTTCATCTACAAAATATTTAGGAATTCCATATCTTTCGGCTGTTTCAAAAGCATAACTTTTACCTACAATTCCTTGTAAAAATCGGTAGGTGGGTTCTCGTTTTTCTTCATCGTAAATTGCAGCGACAAGTTCAACATTTGGATTTGTTCCCATTAAAGAAGCCAATCTTTTATGGTGAGTTGTGATAACAATTTTTGAACCATTTTTGATAATTTTCTCAATTAGAATTTTGAAAAGGGCAGATGCTTCATCGGAATCAGTTCCCAATTCAACCTCATCAACCCCAACTATAAATTTATCTTTATGAAGAATTTCGCTGAAAGCCACCATTCGCCCCGCAAAAGTTGAAATATCAAAATTTACATTTTGGGGGTCATCGATAATTGCTTCAATTCCCTTGAACTTTCCAATTTTTGAGTTTTGAATATCAATTTTCATAGGAATAAGATGTTTTGAGAGAAATACAGTTGAAAGAATCGATTTTAAAAGCATCGTTTTCCCTCCCGCATTTACCCCTGTAACCATTAAGGCAGATTTGGAAAAATCAATATTTAGCGGTTTTGGATTATGTAAAATTGCGGGGTGATAGAAATTTTTGATAACAATATCTGAACTTTTATCAGGAGTTATAAACTCAAGATTCTTAGCTTTTGCAAAAAACACTCTCGCTTGATAATTATCAAATTTATCAAACTCTTTATCAATAAATTTTAAAAATGGTAGAAATTGCTTAAATCTTTTTGAAATATCTGTCCGATATTCTAAATATATTGACTCTCTAGTTTGTTGATAATCGCGGATTCGCTTTGCCATTTTTGAAATTGAATCAGGCGAAACATAGAAAAATCCCGATGAGGTTCGACCGATAACCGACCCTTTTAAAGTATGCGAAAAACCACCTCGCATTAATAAAGTTTGAGTTTCATTAAAAAGGTGAATCTGCTTATCTACTAAATATTCTTCAATTCGTCTTGAGTGCAAAGTTTGGTAGAGATTTGAATTTATTTCAGCTTTAACCTCTTTGATTCCCAACTGAATTGAAACCAATCGTTCATCAATTTCATCTTTGATTTTGCCTTTTTCGTCAAAAAGATTTTCTATTTCTGAAAAGTAGTCGGGAATCTGAATTTTTTCTATCCAAGTTCCAGATGCTCCTGTAAATTTGAGGGTTTTCAGATATAAGAAATATCGAATAATTTGAATTATTTGGAAAATTTGAGAAAGTGGCAAAGTTCCAAACTTTCTAATAATTCCGAGGCTTTCCCAAATCTCTCCAATTTCTGGAGGCTGGTTAAAATCTATATTTTCTAAAGATTTAATAAAAGTAAGATGTTTTTCAACATCGCCATCAAATTTTATCTCTCTTTTACGAGAAAAAAAGTTTGTAAATTCTGAAATAAAGTTTTGTAAATCTAGTTTTTGTTCTAATTTTTTCATACTCTATTTTATCTTATATTTAATAAATATTTCAATTTATTCTATGATTTGTAGATTTACTAAAAGGAAGTTATTTATTGAAGTTATTATCGAGTCAAGCCCGATAATAATAAAAGTAATTGCTAAAAAAGGTTGATTATCTTTTTGAGAATTGAGGGCTTCGTCTTGCTTTTCTTCTACCCGGCTTTTTTCTCTCAACAATTCTTGAATCTCTTGTTAAAAGTCCAGCAGGTTTAAGAATTTGTCTGAAAGCTTCGTCATAAACATTTAAAGCTTTAGAGATTCCGTGTCGAACTGCATCAGCTTGACCAGAGAAACCACCACCTTTAACAGTAACAGTAATATCAACCACAGAAGTTTGTTCTGTTAAATTTAAAGGTTGAAGAACTCGTTTTTTCTTAGCTTCTAAACCACCTAACCAAGCATCAAGAGATAAACCATTGACAATGATTTTACCTGAGCCAGATTGTAGCCAAACTTTAGCGATAGAAGTTTTTCTTTTGCCAGTTGCATAAATTTTTCTCATATTATTCCTTATTTTCCACTATTTACTTGAGCAGTATGAGGGTGTTCAGAACCTTGGTAGATTTTAAGTTTTTTCAACATAACTTTACCAAGCTTAGTTTTCGGTAACATACCTCGAGTTGCAAGTTTGTATAGTTTTTCAGGATTAGTTTCAAGAAGTTTGCCAAGAGTTTCACTTTTAACACTTCCAAAATAGCCTGAATGTCTATGATATTGCTTGTCAGCTAATTTATTGTTTCCGTTAAATTTAACTTTTGAAGCATTTGTAATAATTACATAATCGCCACAATCAACGTGAGGAGTGTAATATGGTTTATGCTTACCTCTTAAAAGAGTAGCCACTTGAGTAATTAGACGACCGAAAGTAACATCAGTTGCATCAAATACAACCCAAGCTCTTTCAACATCTTCATTTCTGATACTTTTTGTGAATTTTTCCATTTATCAAAAAGCCTTTCTTGAATTTATTAGTTTCAGAATTATATCCGCTTTAACTGTGATTTGACTGAATTTAAGTTTTTTTTAAGACATAGTTGTTTTTAGATAGTGACTAAATAAACTTGACAAGCATAGACTAAACTATATATAATTCTTTTAAATAAAAAGAAAGGAGTTAATAATTGACTGAAAAGGAAGAGTCTGATATTGAAATAGAAACTATTTCAAAAGAAGAGACAAGAGATGAAAAAGATATTAAGATTGAAGAATTAGAATCTGAAATTAAAAAAGCTGATGATAAATATATCAGAGTTTTTGCAGAGTTTGAAAACTACAAAAAACGATTAGCAAAAGAGAAATCTCAAGCTATCGCTTATTCATCTGAAAAATTTGCTACTGAATTAATTCCAGTTCTTGATAATCTTCAAATGGCTATCAAATCTACTGAATCAAATTCAGATATGGAAAAATTAAAAGAGGGTGTTGAACTCACTTTGAAAAATTTCATTTCAACTCTAGGTAAAAATGGAGTTGAGGCGATTGAAACTGATAAAGGTTTTGACCCAAATCTTCACGAAGCCATTATGAAAGTTGATAGCGATGAGGTTGAGAGTGGTGAAATTGTTCAAGTTTTACAAACTGGCTATAAACTAAAAGATAGAGTTCTTCGAGCTTCTATGGTAAGTGTAGCAAACTAAAATTAAATATCTGTAAAAGGATTTTATCTTGACAACCCTAACTATTCAAGCAGAAAATAGTTCTATTTTGAATGAGATTTTTAATTATCTTAAAAATTTTGGCGAAAAGATAGAAGTTATAAAATCTGATGATATTTCTAAAGATGAATATATTGAAATTTTAAATATTTTAAATAATTCACAAGATAATGAGATTGTAGAAAGCTCAAGAAAGAGTTTTTCAATTTGAGACAGATAGATATTCTTTGGAAAAAAAGAGCTTTAAAATTTATTGATAAAAATAGGAATAATTTTTCAATGGATAGTGTGAATGATTTGGTTTTGTTATCAATTCGTAAGCACATTTTAGGAGAAAATATTTTTATAGATTCAATACCTTTAAAAGGAAAACTTTCAGGAAACTATCGAATTCGCAAAGGAAATGTAAGAATAATATTTTTTATTTCTGAAAATAGTGAAATCATCATTGAGGCGATAGTTGAAAATATAGACTTTCGTGGTGATATTTACAAATAATATAAAAATTAAATAAAATATAAGGATTAGCAATGGCAGTAATTGGAATTGACTTAGGAACAACAAACTCGTGTGTTTCAGTTTATGAAGCAGGTGATGCAAAAATTATCCCAAATAAAGAGGGAAAAAATACAACTCCATCGATTGTAGCTTTTACAGATAAAGGTGAAGTTTTAGTTGGAGACCCAGCAAAACGACAAGCGGTAACAAACCCAGAAAAAACTATTTATTCAATTAAAAGAATTATGGGTTTGATGATGTCAGAGGAAAAAGCAAAAGAAGCTCACGATAAAGTAACTTACGACATCGTTGAAAAAAATGGAATGTCAGCTGTTAAAGTTGCTGATACAGTTTATACTCCTCAAGAAATTTCAGCAAAAATCTTAGGAAAATTAAAAGAAGATGCAGAAGCTTATTTAGGTTCAACTGTAACTGATGCTGTTATTACAGTTCCTGCTTATTTTAATGATTCTCAAAGAAAAGC
>Ga0256826_1000935_pt1 | contig 18194 bp, 14 predicted proteins | sample CV79metaG_FD_185975 | JGI IMG/M metagenome (GOLD analysis project Ga0256826, IMG submission 185975) | Hydrothermal vent microbial communities from East Pacific Rise, Pacific Ocean - CV79 | ecosystem: Environmental > Aquatic > Marine > Hydrothermal vents | place: Pacific Ocean: East Pacific Rise...
ACGACAAGAAGAAATGGGCTTTTCGCTGTTTCAAGTGGGTAACCCAAAGTTGCATCTTCCGCCAATAAAACAGATCAGGGCAATTAAATTCTTGTTTGTTCTGTAACCTCTGGAACGGTGGAGGAATCGGCCGCTTCGCATCCCAGATCAACGTAATGGTGTATTATACGCCAGAGCCTGGTGTCGTGTTCGCTTGCGAATTCACTGATAGTTTTAACGAGCATAGCCTTGGCAAGTGTCATTCCCATAGCCTCGAACAACAGGGGGAACCAACTATCGGCTCGCGCCCAAGGAACACAAACAAGCCTGGCTCCACACTTTTAATATTTAATTCGTGGAACCCTGTCCGTCAGGTAGGTACGAATCATATTGAAAAAAAGTATAAATGCTGCCATGTCTTTTGCACAATATCGTGATCTTTTAACTCGGTTTGCCCACGGTCTGGACAAGTGAATAGCTACCACGAGCAAAATGCAATACGATATCGAGTCGCTTTGACTCAGGATCAATAATTGATTCTTTCTCCTTCCACGGGGAAGCAAACCAGGGGCTGGTTCGAATATGTCACTATCTCTCATAATGAGGAATACATTACCAGTCAGGGGCAGGTGTCAGCAACCATTACCCACTCGAAACAGCGAGAAACCCTTTTTTTCATGGTTATCTCTCCTTTCCTCGATGCTGTCGTAAAAAACTCTTCGTCACCACAAACCATCCACAATTTTACTTTTTGCGAGCTTATCTTCCTCTATTTTCTTCTCTTGCTCAGTACTCATGGTAGGGATATATTATTTCTTATTGTAGAATGGAAGTACTGTAGGTATAAGCAAGAAAATATTTAATGGAAAATATCCTTTTCTCAGACTAAGATGAATACCCGTTTGGTATTGATGGCACCATAAAAAACTCTTCATCTTCTTCGTCAGTCTGCCCTGAAAGAAGTCCCCCTGGGGAGTAAATTTACTTTTTACGAGTTGTCACTATTGGCTGTTGTCTGTTTATCGATCCACCGAGGATATATTTAGAAATCCCAAAATACCTTCAATAAAATGCCCTCTATGAAAAACATCTCTTTTCTTTCCATTTTTTTTCTTTTAACCATCATTCTCACGCCGTTATCAGGCATGGCCATATCCACATTTGTCACCATTGGCACCGGTGGCATCACGGGAGCCTACTATCCTGCCGGTGCAGCGATTGCCAGGCTGGTAAATAAGCAAAAAAAGAACTATGGTATCCGGGCAATTGTAGAATCGACTCCCGGATCAGTTTTCAATATAGATGCCCTACTGGACGGAAGTCTGGATTTTGCCATTGTCCCGTCTGACCGACAGTTTCAGGCGGTAAACGGGCTCGCTGAATGGTCTGAAAAAGGTGCCCGGACAGCATTGCGATCAGTTTTTTCCATCTATCCGGAAGCGGTCACTTTGGTGGCAGCTGTGGATAGTGGTATACAAAACATTCGTGATTTAAAAGGGAAACGGGTGAATATAGGTACTGTAGGATCCGGCCAGCAACAAAATGCCATTGATGCCCTGACTGCAGTTGGAATAGACTACCGGACAGATATAGATGCCAGAACAATCAAGGCCTCAGACTCTGCAGGAATGTTGCAGAACAACAAAATCGATGCTTTTTTCTATACCGTCGGCCACCCCTCGGATTCAATCAGGGAGGTGACATCAGGACTTCGCCGGGTTATTATTGTCGATATAACCGGCATAGACGAAATGCTTTCCAAACACCCTTACTATGGCAAGGCATCTATACCCGTCAAACTGTACCGCAAAGTGAAAAACAGTAAAGATGCCAAAACCTTTGACGTAAGAGCAACGCTTGTTACAACTGTCGACACCCCGGCTGAAATTGTCTACGCAATCACTAAAGAAGTATTTGAAAATCTGGATGAATTCAAAAAACGGCACTCCGCATTTGCTTCACTCACAAAAGAAAAAATGCTGACACGCCTTTCTGCTCCCATGCATCCGGGAGCCATAAAATATTTTAAAGAGGCAGGGCTCCTTCCATGACAAATGAACCAAACACAGCACCAACCATACAGGCCATGGTCTGGTACAAAGAAGAGGATTGGGATTCACTTTTGGAACTGTTTACAGATAGCGATCTGCTCCCGGCAAGTCACAAAGACTGGCTGATACGGGCAGAGGAGTTGAAAAAGAAGATAGAAGGAAGTGGAGATATTGTAGTAAAGGTCTTTATTGACCCGCAAACCTTTCCTGCCTGGTGCAAAGAAAAGGGAACGCCAATGGATGCAAGTGCCAGAACAGAACTGGCAATTGAGGTTACTACCCGGCAGAATTTAAGTATATAGTGTTATAATTTTCCTTTCTCAACCAGCAGGGAATAAACCACAAAATATTTAGTCAGCCCTGAGAAATGCAGCAACCTGTTGAAATAAAAAGTAAATACCTCATAATAGCAGTGCTGAAATTTCAAATAAATGGTAAGATTCTCTCTGTGTCCTTGCAATATCAACCATCTATTTGAGGCGAGAAATGAAAGGAAAAAGCCCAGATCATCGTCAACTGGATATGTTTAATCAGCGGCTAGCTGATCAGTTAAATTCCAGGCACCCTTTGTACCGTTTGGGTAACACGATTCCCTGGGACGAGCTGGATAAGGAGTTTTCCGAGCTCTATTCTACTGTTGGCAGAAATGCGCACCCCAATTCGTCTCATGGTTGGATTGCTTATCCTGAAGCAGTTGCGTAATTTGTCTGATGAGTCAGTTGTAGAAAGGTGGGTGGAAAATGGATACTACCAATATTTTTGTGGAGAGAAATTTTTCAAATGGCAGTTCCCCTGCCATCCAACAGACCATGTCCTTTTCCGAAAAAGGATTCGCAAAAGAGCAGGCATAGAGCCAATAATAAGACATTTAAAATCAGATTACCGGCTTATGCGCAACTACCTTAAGGGAACTGTTGGCGATAGTATCAATTTGATGCTTGCGGCAGCAGCCTTTAACTTTAAAAAGTGGACGAAAGAGGTCCAACTCTTTTTATTGGCAATTATTATTAACGTGCTTTTTAACAATGAACCCCTGAGACAATTGGCTTGATCTGAAATTAGGTTTTTCTCAGGTTAGACTACCTAACGGACAAGGTTTCACAAATTAAATGTTAAAAGTGTGGAGCCAGGCTTGTTTGTGTCCCTTGGGCGCGAGCCGGTAGTGGGTTCACTTTGCTGTTCGAGGCCATGGGAATGACACTTGCTAAGAATATTTTAGCCAGATACGCCGGAGGATAATTTATAGTGATCCTGCCTGACACTTCAAGCAATTACGCCATGGCCGTTGAGGAAAAACTGAGAAGTGGTGTGGATGGCACCATTTACGATGACGGCAATAACGAATACCATATCACCGCAAGTTGTGAAGTCACCACCGTAAAACCGGTGATCATAGATGATTTCAAAACAAGTGCCCTTGTCAGTCAGGCTGATACAGCATTATACGGTGCAAAAGAAAGCGGCCGAAATAAAGTTTCGCTTTTTTCCGAAAAGAAAAAATGGTATAAATTTTAAACTGTGCTAATCTCGCTGGTAACATTTTTACAAAAACTTAATTCAGCAACTTCTTTTTTTAGAAGCATCACATTGGTTTGACATGTACGCCCATGACAGAAACAACCTTCAACTATCGTTTTGACTTTCCAGATAATATAAAGAAACGATTTCTTATCAGGCTGGATCCGGAAACACTCAACTACAAGACCTCCAACAGCAGTCACCCAGACTGGACACTTCTTGGTGTTGCCCGCTGCCGATGCTGTCGGCTAAACCTTGCAGATAACAAGTACTGCCCCATATCCACAAATATTGCAGACCTTGTGGTCTCCTTTAAGGATACGCCGTCACACAAATCATGCCTTGTGTCTTGCATTTCTTCAGCCCGGACATGCTCCAAAGAAACGACAGTGCAAGACGGACTGGCCTCAATCATGAGAATCATCATGGCCACCAGCGGTTGTCCTTCCATGGCCATCTTAAAATCCATGGCCTGTTTTCATCTGCCTTTTGCAACAGTTGAAGAATCCATGTACCGTGCGGCTTCCGCCTTTCTTCTTCGTCAATATTTTTTTCATAAACAAGGAGATAACAGTGCCTTCTTTTCGCGCCGTATCCAGGAACATTATGATGAAGTGCAGCAGGTAAATGAGGGAATTCTTAAACGCATCAATATGACATCTGAAATGGATGCAGATAAAAATGCCATTGTAACCCTGAACGCCCTTGCTCAAATTCTGGTTATGGAAGTAAACGAAGATCTGGATTCTTTTAAGAGTTTGTTTCTCTGATATTGTAATTTACATCATACTTTCCGGATCCACATCCACATGTATGCGAATATCACCTTTAGCGAGTATAGAGTAGTGTTCCTGCACTTGTTCGCAAATCCTGTGTAACGCAGAGCCGTTTCGCCCTTTCAATAAAATCTGCCAGCGATACCTGTCACGAATCCTATCTATGGGTGAGGGAGCTGGCCCCAACACTTCTACTTTTTCTGTTTTCATACTCTTGCGACAAAGTTTTGCAACCAGCCCGGCACATGCTTGTACCTGTCCTTCTCTGCTACCGGTAATTTTTAGATTGACCAGTCGCAGATATGGCGGAAATGCCGGGTTAGTCCGAATACTCATCTCTTTTTCATAGAAACTCAGATAATCATGCTGCTGTGCCAGGCTGATAGCATAATGTTCGGGACGCAGGGTTTGCACAATAACACGTCCCGGGTACTCTCCCCTGCCTGCCCGGCCTATAACCTGCGACAAAAGCTGGTACGTTCGTTCGGCCCCGCGATAATCCGGAATGCTTAAACCGCCATCCGCCCAGATCACACCAACCAGAGTAACATGTGGAAAATCATGTCCTTTTGCTATCATCTGGGTACCAATCAGAATATCAATTTCCCTGCTGTGCATCTTCTTTAAAAGAGCCAGGAACTTGCGCCTGTCCGCGGCCGTATCGGAATCAATACGTGCCACCCTCGCCTCTGGAAACTTTTCTCGTACTTCCTGCTCCACCCGTTCTGTCCCAAAACCCACAGGAATCAGATTATGCGATTTACAGGAAGCACAAATCACATTTTCCTTGAGAGAAAATCCGCAGTAATGACATACCAGCTTTGCTTTTCGTTTATGATAGGTTAACGAGACATGGCAATGTGTACAGGACACGGGTTCGCCGCAATCACGACAGAGATAGAAGGAGGAAAAACCACGGCGATTTAGGAGAAGGAGGGATTGCTTCTTTTGGAGAAGATTTTCTTGAAGTTCTTCCTGCAACCTGAGGCCAATGGCGTCCCCCCGTTTTTTTGTTTTTTTATCGCGAAGATCAATAATTGTCACTTCGGGTAAAGGACGATTTTCCACCCTTCGTGTCATGCTGAGCAGAGAAAATTTCTTATTCTGAGTTTTTGCATAACTGGCAATTGCTGGGGTTGCAGAGCCTAAAATAACCACAGCCTTATTAAAATGTGCTCGCAGTATGGCAAGATCCCGCCCCTGATATCGCAGGCCATCCTCCTGTTTATAGGCGCTGTCATGTTCTTCGTCGACAATAAGTAAGCCGGGATTTTTAAGAGGGGCAAAGACAGCCGATCTTGCTCCGATTACCACCCGCCCCTTACCACTTGCGGCAAGGCTCCATTGATCATACCGTTCTCCCTGGCTCAAGCCTGAATGCAGCAATACTACCTGCTCACCAAAACGAGAGATAAAATGGGATTCCAGCTGAGTGGCAAGGGCAATTTCCGGTACCATAACAAGAACATCCCGATCTTTTGCCAATGTTTTAGCCACAGCCTGCAAATACACTTCTGTCTTCCCACAACCGGTGACACCATGGAGAAGAAAGATGGCAAAATCCTGTTCCTCAATGGCCGGACCTATTTCTGCCAGCACCTGTTTCTGCTCTTCACTTAACTGTTCAGGCTCCGGGAAAAAAGGAAGGGGCTCACCAAAAGGATTGCGATACACCCGGCGCATAGATGAGCTGACCATCTTCAGCTGTTCCAGTTGTTTCAATGCTTTTGAGGCTCCAGTGTAACACGAACGAATATCACGAACGGCAATCAACTCCTGCCGTTGTTCACGTGCAAGGGTCTCCAGGATACACAGGGAACGAAGTAGTGGAACACTTAATTTATGCCCATTTATTTCCTGTCTGGCAGCAGCCAGCAGAGCCTTTTTTCCTCCCTCTCCGACAATTATTTCCGGGAGCTGCAAATCTGTCAGTTTCTTGTAACAAAGTTCTTCCTTTAACCATGTTTTTTCTTTATCTAAAACATCATCAATAAAGACAAGTGCACCCTTTATCCATTCTCTCACCTGGACACGCAACAATTTATCATTCAGAACTTTCTTGCTGAGAGCTGCACTCAACTCTCCCTTTTCCAACAGTTTTGCGAACCAGTCCGGTTCAGGAAATTCAGTAGAAGACCATACATTCAGTTCCTTCTGACCGACCTCTGTAAGCTTTATAATTTTCCGGCTTTTCAGGGTAAGCCCCCCGGGAAGAGCCGTTTTAATCACCTGCCCCAGAGGAAAATGGTAATACTCGGCAATCCACCGGAAAAAGGGAACCAGATTGGCGGGAAAAACGGCTTGCGTATCCAGAAACCGCAAAACCGGAAGAATTTTAAAACTCACATCTTCTTCAGGTTGCAATCCAAGAACGTACCCGGTAAGCCGCTGCCGGCCCATGGCCACAAGTACACGCCTACCCACAGGATCACCGAATTCATCGATATCGCAGGAATAAGACAGAGTATGGGATAATGGCGCGGTAACGGCCACCTCGATTCGGCTCATGGGTTTTTCTCTTTTTCGGTGACAGACGGGGGTATCTTGTGTACAAAATCAGCATCAAATATATACCATAGGAATGTCGAATGTCGAACAGGAGAATTTCAAATTTCGAAGGAAAGATATTGTAAAGTTGAATATAATTGGCTATTGAATCTTTGCATGACCACAAATTAATAAGCAATATGTTGTTATACTTCGAAATTATATATCCTCCCTTCTTGTTACGTACCTGAAATATGCAACTCAACTATCCCACAGACCTCCCCATTGTTTCCTACCGGGAATCGTTTCTTGATCTGCTGCAAAACAATCAGGTAATTATTGTTTCCGGAGAAACAGGATCCGGGAAAACCACACAATTGCCAAAATTCTGCCTGGAATTCTTTCCGGATAAGCACTCATTCATTGGCTGCACTCAGCCAAGGCGTGTGGCTGCTACGTCCGTTGCCGCCCGGGTGGCCACGGAGTTACAGGAGAACAGCCGTCTGGTAGGCTATAAAATCAGGTTTCACGACAAGACAAATAAAAAAGACACCCGCATTAAGTTTATGACTGACGGGGTGCTTCTGGCAGAAACCAGAAGCGATCCCAAACTCAGGCAATATGGTGTGATTATCATTGATGAAGCGCACGAAAGAAGCCTTAACATCGATTTTCTTTTAGGCTATCTGAAAAAATTATTACCGCAACGACCGGATCTGAAGCTGATTATCACCTCAGCCACCATCGACACAGGCATATTTGCCAAACATTTTGGTGATGCCCCTATCCTGGACGTTGAAGGACGCAGTTATCCTGTTGAGGTGCAATATATCGAGCCACCGACTGCAAACAACGAGGAACTATCCTACGTGGATCAGTGTGTAGAATCCATTTGCCATCTCCACCAAAGTAAAATCCCGGAAGATACCCTGATATTTCTCCCCACGGAAAAAGATATCAGGGAATGCTGCACCATTCTTAAAAACAGACTGGATAACTGCCTTATCCTGCCCATGTTCGGCAGATTACAGGCTGCCGACCAGAAAAAAATATTTAAGAAAAGTTCCAAAACAAAGGTGGTTGTAGCCACCAATGTTGCCGAAACATCCATCACAGTACCGGGTATTCGCTACGTAATAGATACCGGTCTTGCCCGAATATCTCAATATAACGTACGGGCACGAACCACCAGCCTTCCCATAACCAGAATCTCACGCGCAAGCGCCGACCAGCGCAAGGGGCGTTGCGGTCGGGTGGGGCCTGGTATTTGCATCCGCCTGTATGCAGAGGAAGACTACCTGGCAAGAGAACAATACACCCTGCCGGAAATCAAACGTTCTAATCTGGCCGATGTAATCCTGCAGATGATCAGCATGAAACTCGGTTCTCCCTTTGAATTCCCTTTTATTGAGCCACCCCATGCAGGGGCCATTAGGGACGGTTTTGCATTATTAAAAGAGCTGGGTGCCCTGGAGGGGGAAAACCGGCTCAACAAAATGGGTCAACTGATGGCAAGGCTTCCCATCGATCCCCCAATTTCACGAATCCTTATTGCAGCCCGCGAAAACAACGCTGTTCGTGAGCTGAAAATCATTGCTCCAGCTCTTGCCATTCAAGATCCCAGAGTTCGCCCCGCAGAGCGTGAAAAAGAGGCAGACGCAGCACACAAAAAATTTGCCCATGAACATTCGGATTTCCTGACCCTTTTACAGATATGGGATCTATTCCACAATGCTAAAGAGAAAGGAGTCTCCTGGGGCAGGCTGAAAAAATTCAGCAAAAGTCATTATCTTTCTTTTCAACGTATGCGCGAATGGATGGATCTCCACGAACAGTTAAGCCGCATCCTTGATCGGGAAAAGGGTTTTATCGAGAATAAAAAAGCAGCCTCCTACACTGCCGTACATAAAAGTCTATGCACCGGATTTTTACGTAATATCGGTCTAAAGAAAGAAAAAGAGAGAAAACTCTACCAGGGAGCTGGAGGGAAGGAATTTATGATTTTTCCCGGTTCCCACCAATTTCAGACAGCCGGAAAATGGATTCTCGGCGCATCCTTTCTTGAAACAAACCGCCTGTATGCACTCACCGTGGCCAATATTGACGAAAAATGGCTAATAGAAACAGGAGATCATCTCTGCCGCAGATCATGGTCAGATCCCCACTGGAGTAAAAAGAGCGGACAGGTTCTGGCGAAAGAAAAAATCAGCCTCTTCGGCTTAATTATTACCGCTGACAAACTTGTAAACTTTGGCAGAACGTCCAGCCAAAACCGTCTGGAAGCAAGACAGATATTTATTCAGCACGGCCTTCTGGAAAATGAGCTCAACGGCAGCTACCCCTTTCTGGACAAAAACCTGCAGCTTCTCACAACCTGGCAAAAAACCGAAGAACGTCTGCGAAAAAGAGATCTACTGGTGGACGACACCACCCTCCATCTCTTTTATGACAAACGCCTTCCCCCTTCTGTTTATGATAAATTCACCTTAAACCGTTTTTTAAGAAGCAAAAAAGATCACTCATTCCTAGAGATGTCTGAGGCTGATATTCTTGGCCGCAAGCCAGAAGACCGTGAGCTGCAGGATTTCCCCCAACAACTGCATATTGGTTCTAGCAAACTGCGTCTGCAATACAATCTGGCACCGGGTGAAGAAGATGATGGGATAACGGTTCGAATTCCCCTTGATGATGTGGATTCATTCAGTGCCACCAGTTTTGAGTGGCTGGTGCCAGGGCTTATCCGTGAAAAGGTGATACTTCTGTTGAAGGGGTTACCCAAAAGAATCCGCAAACATCTGATCCCCATCAATAACACCGTTGATCTTCTTCTTGATGACTGCAATCATTATAATGGATCCCTGTATTACAGCCTTGAAGCTGGAATCCTGAAAATGTTCCGTTTACAGGTTTCCCGTACAGACTGGCCCACCCGACTTCCCGCCCATTTACAAATGCGCTACCTGCTGTTTGACGCAACAGGTAGTAAAGTAGCCACAGGACGTAATCTTGATATACTGAGAAACAGTGTCAATGCAACACCTGCAAAACCGATCAAACCGACGGCCAAAACAAAAAAGAATCTGCAACGCTGGCAGAACAGGTTGTACACCCATTGGGATTTTGATGGTCTTGAACGAAAAATCCCCATTTTCACCAAAACCAAAGAAGTTGCCGGGTATCTTTATCCGACACTGCATATTGAAGCAAACAAAGGCGGTGTCACCCTTTCCTTTCAGCCGGACAAGCAAAAATCCATGAGAAACAATCGCCTTGGCGTATTGTTTCTTTACCAGCTGCAATGCAAAGAGCAATTTAAAAATTTAAAAAAATATTGTCACACTTCCCTCTCCGGACCATCTTCTTTCTGGCTTGCCAACCTTCTTGGCAACCGGCAGAAAGCCAGCCATTCCCTGATACATTTTGTGATGGCCAACCTCTATACAAAAGATCTTACATCCATTCCCGACAATGAGACTTTTCAAAATGAAGCAGCAAGGGTACAAAAGGAAGGTCTGTTCAGAAAGGGACAGACAATCTGTGACCAGGTGATGCTGGCTTTACGAAAACGGAAAGAAATGGCAGACCATATTTCCCGTTTTGCAGCTCTTGCCCGGAAAAGTAAATATTATGATAAGGGACAATACCTGGAATATGAACAACTGGCAGAAGAGATCCTGCCCACCGACTTCCTGACCCACGGCACAATAGACATGATACAGCACAGCTCCCGCTTTTTTCAGGCGCTGATGATCCGCATTGAACGTGCTCACGTAAGTCCGGCAAAGGATAGCAATAAGCTGCAGCAACTTCTCCCCCATCTGCAGAAACTAGAGACGCTACCGCAGGAAAACACCATCAGTAATGAGTGCAGAAAGGCAATAAACAACTATAAGGCTATGCTTAATGAGTATAGAGTGATAGTCTTTGCCCCTGAGCTTTCCAGCGGAGCACGGGTATCACCAAAAAGTTTACTCCAAGGGTGGCAGCATGTGCTGTCACACTGTCACTGTCAAGCAGCCTGAATATACGAACAAAAAAGGATTTACAAACAAACGATGGTACCGAAGCAGACAAAAGCAACAGGAATAATAGTGGGCGGTTCCGGCTTAATCGGAGGCACACTTGTACACTATTTCAATACCCATCACCCTGACGACATTTCCATTCTTTCGCCAAACTCAAAGAAAATGAGTCTGGAAAAAGCAGACGAAATCAAACACTATATCTGTCAATGGAAACCGGATTTCATTATCAACAGTGCCATCGCAGCAATCGATGCAGACCCTCAACTTGCCTATAATATAAATTATATCGGCAACATTAACCTGGCACGAATTTGCAGAGAACTCCAGATACCGTACATTTTTATCAGCTCAGCAGCGGTACTGCCATCCGGCAAACAAATAGGAGAAGATGATCAGCTCAAGCTCCAGCCAACTCTCTCCAATTACGCAAAATCAAAGCTTATGGGCGAATTAACCCTCCAGCACATGGCCAAAACCGAAGGTCTGGATTTCACAGCAATCCGTCTGGCTGTGGTCTACGGTAAACATGATCATAAAACCCAGGGATTTCACAGAATGCTTTATTCCATTGCTGATGGAGCCATGCCACTTTATCTTACAGCAAAGGGAGTACAGCACTCTTACTCAAACGCCAAAAAGATCCCCTTTTTCATTGATCATATCCTCCAGAATCGCAAAGAATTCTCCGGTCAATTTTATAATTTTGCAGATCCGGAACCAGTGGAACTTGTGCAACTGATTAAAACCATAAAAAGTTACCTGGGTGTTGCCAAACCACGAAATGTGTATCTCCCTCTGGCAACAGCCAAAATAGGCGTTAATTGTCTACGACTCTTACTGAAAGTCCTGCTGCGGGTGGGTATTGATGCCAGAATGCCGGCGGAACTTATGTTTTTACAGCAGTTCTATCAGAGTCAGACTCTACTCACGGACAAACTCCAGAACTCCTCATTTCAGGATCCCTGGCCAGAGCAGACGATTTACTCAAAACTTCCTGAAATAATAGAGTATTATATTTCAAGATGGGAGCAACGCAACCTGATCACCGGTTTTAACGATGATTTTTTCGTACCGTTTGAGGCGAACCTGTCACTTTTTATGGAGAATCCCGAGGAACTACTCAAACAGATTCACTCCAAAGAACGAAAGATTTTTTGTCAATATCCGGATGGAAAAGAAAGAAAAAATTAACGATTAGAAAAAACAATCTTTCTAAAAAAATCTGTCAGCTTCTCTCTTCTGCTCCGCATCTTCACCTGCTCAGGAATAAGATACGAATGATCTATTTTCACAACCGCCATCTTATATTCAATATGAGAGGCGAAACGATTATCCAGATACCAGGCATAGGTGAGTCCAAATAATAATCCGGGTGGGGTAAAACCTTCTTCACCATTTACCAGACGAGTAAAATGATGCTCATCTTCCGGATTCTGAACCATTCTTGCCAGGGTCAGAAAGTAGGTAAGATCCTTCTTCGTAAAACAGGAATCCCAGCCCTTATCCTTTTTTACATGCAGATGATAAACCTTCCCAAGTGTAATCTGGTCGACAACTACTTCTTTAATTTCCTTATCAACAGCATAATTCCCCAGCAGAGACTGACCAAGGGCAACAAGAAAGGCCACCTCAAAGTCATATTCAGAATCAAACTGATCCTGTCGGATCTTCACCCCTGAATCAACCGGATCATAGAAAGAAAAGACCCTGTCCCAGTTCTGACTACGTTTCCACTGTTTCGTTGCAACACATTGGATTTTTTTTACCCGTTGCAGATGTTCAATTGGAATATCCTTATGATCCCAGAGAATACGTCTGAGTTTCTTCCGAATATCAAGCTGCAGTGTCGTGGTTTTTTTCTCAAGCTCTATCTGGATACAGGCAAGATACTCTTCAATTTGTCTATATCTGATACACGGGTTCAACATGGATGGAAGATTTCCTGGACTCCACGCAACTCCTGCTCCCTGCAGGACATTCTGCGCTTCATTCCCGGGTACATGACGATTCCCCGCCCATAATGTTTGAACAACATAAGCAAACTGATCCGGATCATGCCGAAGAACACCGAAATCACGAAGAGAAGCTTTTGCATAGATACTACACTCAAGGGGAACGATCCCCTGCTCTCTCACTTTCTCACGATCAAGATAGATGGGAATTTTCCCTTCAATAGCATATCTTTGAATTACTGTTGCAGGAACATCCTTTAAAGACATGCAGATAACCTGATCAAAAAGTCCTGCTGTACCTCCGGGGATATTCCGGTGGTAAGCATGTAACAAGTCAGAAAGATGAAACTTTCGATCCGGTTCAGAGATACTGTGATCCGTCTCACCGGTCTGCACCCAAAGATTTGAAACCAGGATTTTAAGAGCTTTTAAATTTTTCTTTACGGAATCTGCAATACCTGGAACCTGAAAAACAGGAATCAGGGAACTGTACAAACTTCCGGGAGCCATGATCATAATATCGGCACTATCGATAATTTCTTGTAAATAATCTGAAAGTATAGGCTCCCCGCAAAAATTCACCTGCACATGATCCACCGGATACCCGCGCCGGGCAAGTCCTGATTTGTGTTCACCTATAACCTGTACGCCATTGGTATAACAGACACTTAACTCGGCCGGTACCGTAGCACAAGGTGTTACGGCATATTTATCTGCTCCCAGAATTTCACACAACACACGAATACCACGGTAGATATGCTCCTGTAGGATATCCTGCCGTAAATGGAGTTTTTCATTGGCATACTTTGCCGGGATCTGTTCGTAAATCGAAGAGGCCAGAATAAGGTTTCCAAGACAATGCTCCTTTGTCAGAACTTTTGCCAGGCGAGAATCCACAAACAACATATCAATCACACCTGCAAGCATCTCTGCAATTACGGGCGGCAGGACGTCCTGATCTCGTAAGCCGCATTCATTGAGCAACTCATCACAACTTTCAGGTGTTACAGAAAAGCGATAATTAAAAATTATCGCCAGCACTTCCACACATTGTAAGGCTCTCTCCGCAGTCAAAGCATATTGTTTCTGCAGTTTTTCAAGTTGGATGGAGGAAAGCAAAACATGGCGAATGTCACCAAGAGCTATAAGGGGCAAATCTTTTAACAACTCTCCCGTGGAACCACCATCATCAGTTATGCAGACAATGGAGCGAGTTTTCGGGAAAAGTTTTTTTAAACCGGAAAAGGGGTCCTGGACCCAGGAAGCGGAACGAGAATCACCACCAATAATTGTAGACAACCCTGTTCCACCGCCAAACACAACAACATTGAGATCGGCAACCGGTTCCCTGGCAAGAGCCTCTTTAATCTGCAAAAGAGCCATTGCACTTGCCGACGGCACCCCTGCGGGCACACCGGAAAGTGCAAGCTCCACCAGTTTTTCACGAAGATCTGTGTGAGGCAGCAGATCAAGGGGAGAAAAGGATTTTTCCGTAATCTGCTGCAAACTCATTCGGACATCAGGCAGAAAAGAGGGGTTTGTTCTTTTTTCTATAATCCTGTGGCCTGCATCTGTTTTTCAACGGCCTGAACAGAAAGCTGGAGGGCGTCTTTTTCTTCATCAGTAAGCTTAAATTCAAGGATTTTCTCCACGCCATTTTCCCCTAAGACCACAGGTACTCCGAGGAAATATCCGGAGACGCCAAACTCACCTTCAAGATATGCGGCACAGGGCAAAACTCTTTTAGAATCTGTCAGCACTGCTTCAGCCATTTCCACTGCGGCAAGACCGGGCGTGTAAAAAGCAGATCCTGTCTTTAAATGATTTACAATTTCAAGGCCACCGGTTTGTGTTCTATGCACGATTGCATCAATTTCTTCCTTTGAAAGAAGATCTGTTATGGGCACACCCGCAACATTGGCAAGACGAACCAGTGGCATCATGTTATCACCATGAATCCCCATAACAAGTGCATTGACATCTTTTGGCGCAACACCAAGAGCACCGGCCAGAAATGTTCTATATCTGGCAGAATCAAGCACACCAGCCATACCAATCACTTTTTCTTTGGGATGTCCGGTTACTTTAAAGGCCGTATGCACCATGGCATCAATAGGATTGGTGACAACAATCAACACACAATCGGGAGAGTGTTTAACCGCCTCTTGCGCACAGGATTTAACAATAGAGACATTGATGGCAAGGAGATCATCCCGGGACATCCCGGGTTTTCTGGCCAGCCCGGCACTTATTATTACCACATCAGAGTTGGCACTATCTGCATAATCATTGCTTCCGGTAACCTTATAATGAAAACCTTCCACTGGTCCTGCCTGAGAAAGATCAAGTGCCTTTCCCTGGGGGACACCTTCTACAACATCAAGCAGTATAACGTCTCCAAGATTTTTAGCAGCAGCCCAGTGGGCAGCGGTGGCTCCAACGTTTCCGGCACCGATAATGGTAATTTTTTTTCTCATTTTCTGTTCCTTATCTTCTGAATTTTGTACTACTGTTTAGACTGTTCAGCATTATTATTAATAAACTCTTCAACTCTTTTCAAATCTTCCGGAGAATCCACTTCAATGGAATCATGGGTGGTGAGTACCACCCGAATCCTATACCCATACTCAAGCGCACGTAACTGCTCAAGTTTTTCGAAATGTTCCCACTCCCCCTCCGGCAATGCCACAAAGGTTAAGATAAAACCTTTTCTGTAAGCATAGAAACCAAGATGTTTATAATAGGTTGGGGTTTCATCGTTGTCCGGATCACGCTGAAAAGGAATCGGGGCTCTGGAAAAATAGAGGGCATTCATTTCATGGTCAAACACCGTTTTCACATGATTTGGGTCATCAATTTCCTCAGATCGGACAATTTTATAAATCAGAGTAGACATAGGCAGAGATGGATCATCCAGAAGCGGTCTTGCCACCTGCTCCACAACTTCTGCATCAAACAAGGGTTGATCTCCTTGAATGTTGACCACCACATCATGTTCTGAAATATCGAGCAGTTCTGCCGCCTCAGCCAATCGATCCGAGCCAGAAACATGATCATCACGGGTAAGCACAAATTCCCCGCCAAAAGATTCCACACAATCCGCAATACGCTGATCATCTGTGGCAACCACCACACGACTGATTAACGGAACTCCCTTCGCCCGTTCCACCACATGTTGAATCATGGGTTTGCCGTGAATTAAAGCAAGTGGTTTTCCCTCAAAACGGTTAGACTGATAACGCGCTGGAATGATAGCCACCACGTTGGGAATTTTTTCTTTTCCTAAGTCCATTATGTCTCTCTTGTTACTGAACAGTTGTCACTATTTTATGAATTTCACCGATGGCACCATATCATGTTCTCTTGTAGTTTCCCACAGGGAAAACGATTCCACTCTAAAGAAAAAAGCGGAGCAGCTGGGAAAAATCCTACATGTACCCGTCCTGGCTCCAAACCATAAGCAACAGAGTGAATATACTCTTCTACTCACTAGAAAAGGTATGTTATTACAGTCTAATACAGAACGTAGCTGTACCTTCTTTATAGATTTCCGTTCACCAAAACTCCTCTACAGACTCAAACATGGTGGCGGCATAAACCAGCCTCTGGCTCGTGCCGTTGGTATTAAGGCTAATATACGGCCAACAATTCTTGATGCTACTGCCGGAACGGGACAAGACTCCTTTATCCTGGCTCACCTGGGATGTCAGATGCGAATGATAGAACGCTCACCCGTCCTTGCCATACTTCTTCAGGATGCATTGGAAAGGATACATACAACAAAGATCCAGCTGATTCCTGGAAATGCCTGTACAATTATTCCGCAATTGCAGCCTCTCGCAGAAACTATTTACCTTGACCCCATGTATCCCCACAAAACAAAATCGGCTCTAAACAAACAGGACATGAGAGTTATCAGAACACTTGTTGGCAACGACACAGATGCTGCAAAACTCTTGCGGACAGCTCTTCAATATGCAGAAAAACGTGTGGTGGTAAAACGCCCAAAGGGTGCCCGGGAGCTCAACAATATGCAACCAAGCCATACCATAAAAATGAAAAACAGCCGTTTTGATGTTTATATGATCACCAACAAATTGCAATGCAAAACATAACCGGTCTTTTTTCTTTCCTAACGCTTTTTTGTCTGTTATTGATTATTTCTCAGACCATGGCAGCCACCGCTCCAAGCTATTCTTAAAAGGAAAACCTTCAAATACTTCCTTCTAACCATTCAGCGTAATTCCCAGGTATCCTCATGTTAATGCATAAAATAAGGCTATTCACCCTTAAACAATAAAACCAAGGCTGTTGTTGACGTAATATCCTGTTTACAACAGGAAGAAATGTGACTGCGAATCCGACAGAAAAACTGTGCATCTTCTTCTGAGCGGAAACAAACTGATATCACGCCTTCGGGGTGGAAAAAAGTGGATGTGAGCAGTGCCATAGATTTCGGTACATTGTGCCGTTATATGAGTGACAAACCTGAAATTATCCCCTACACATCCACTAGAGTACACGATTTTCGCAAGGGAAAGTTCATAATGCGCACTTACAACCATCTCTTTAAAAGAGTTGCCAGATGTGACGGTTTTAAAACCGGATATTTTATTAAGGCAGGATTTTCTATAGCAGCCACAGAACAACGCGGCGGTAAAGGTATTATCACTGTTGTTATGAGCAGATAAAACCGTACAGTTCGTGATGCCAAAGCCATAGAACTGGCCACAGGTTTCTCAAAAATTCCACAGAAACATGGAATAGGACTTGCTTTTCTACTCTATCCCATTCTGGATTTTGTCAAAACCAACAGAAAGAGAAAGCGGACCTGAAAATCAAGAATGCGGTTTTTCCTGTTTTTCAACCAATGCAGAGAAATCCGTGTTCGACAAGATATCATTCTGCGCATATTCAGCATAAGCCGCACCAACACCGGTGAACACATTATAGACAGAATGAACGCCCATTTTCCGTAATTCCTCAACATGATCCTCATACCGTGCAGTAGCCGTGAGAAATCCTTTGTATCCCACTTTCTGCAACTGTTCCACGGCCACGACATTCGCCTCATGCTGAGGCATACACAGAGCAATCAGATGCACCTCTTCCGGACTGATTTTTTCCCAAAAATCAAGGTCGGTTACATCGCCAAAAAACACTTCCCGACCAGACTCGGTCTGCCGACGAACAACATCCTTGCAACTATCCAGCCCCGCAACTTTTCGCCCATAACTATTGCGAGCCGTATCATACATTCCCGTGCCTATTCGCCCCATGCCAAAAATAAGCATATCTGCATCCAGGGTAATGGGTTGATCAGCCGGATGCGCTACATCCTTCTCACAACATTTAAAAAAGTTCCTGAATTTTGCGTATATATCATATACATAGTTATTTAAGGGT
>Ga0256826_1000936_pt1 | contig 18193 bp, 15 predicted proteins | sample CV79metaG_FD_185975 | JGI IMG/M metagenome (GOLD analysis project Ga0256826, IMG submission 185975) | Hydrothermal vent microbial communities from East Pacific Rise, Pacific Ocean - CV79 | ecosystem: Environmental > Aquatic > Marine > Hydrothermal vents | place: Pacific Ocean: East Pacific Rise...
TAAGAGGGGTTCAATTCAAAGATGGAGAACGAATTGAGCAAGTAGAAAAAGGTGAACTCAACAGGGCAGTTGTTTGATCATTAATTTCTCAAACACCAGGCTTGACCATAACTCTTTATAAATCCGGTTCATCCGACCAAAGCGTACGTGTGTTGACGTGCCGTTCAAGATCGTGGTACACTCATTTTTTTATGGGGTCTGTTATATTGAAATCACTTTGGTATATGGCTACGCATCGGCGGAAAGTCGGTAGCGGCATGAAGTCCATTATCTGCGAAAAAATCAATCGTCCGGTGTATATATGTATCCCTCTCCAGGGTTTTACCGGAAAATTGACACAGAAAAGGATAGATTTTCAAGTCGATTACAATCAATTTTGTTGTTTAATTTTTATAAAACAATAGGTTATGCAATATTATGTTTTGTTTAACCGGACACTAGTAAAATATATTATTAAACTGTTTCTGATAAGACTGAAATCAGAGTTCCACCTCAGATTCTTTTTTCTTATAAACTATGCAACCCAAACAGATTTCCCCCTTCACTTTTTCAAACGTAAAACGCTTTATTGCCTTTCGTGCATTTTTTAACTGTCGTTTTTATTATCCTGTATTTACAATTCTTTTCCTAGATTACGGGCTCACTATCGAACAATTTGCCTTGCTGAATAGTGTCTGGGCATTTACTATTGTTCTGGCTGAAGTACCGTCCGGTGCTCTTGCCGATTTAATTGGCAGAAGACGTCTCCTGGTAGCCACTGCCTGGCTGATGATTCTTGAAATGGCACTCTTATCATTTGTTCCCCTTGGAAATTCAAAGCTGATATTCACCGCCTTTCTTGTAAACCGCATCTTGAGTGGTCTTGCTGAAGCACTTGCCAGTGGTGCTGATGAGGCCATGGCCTACGACACGCTACTTGCCCACGGGCAAGATGAAGAATGGCCAAGGGTACTGGATATACAAATGCGGGTACGAAATTTTTTCTATATCATTACCATGACTGTGGGTGCCCTGGTCTACGATCCAGGTGCAGTAAATTCTTTTCTTCATTTCTGCGGTTTACAAGAGACATTGTCTCAACAAACTACCATGCGCTTTCCTATATATCTCTCCTTATGCCTGGGCATACTCTCCCTTTTCACGACACTTGGCATGCGGGATCCGGCAACATCCCACGAATCCCCATCGAACATAAGTGCCTGGCAGCGGATTCGAAATATTTCCAGGTTGACCTTCGAGGCGGGGAAATGGATCATAAACACCCCAACTGCCCTTATCGTCATTCTTTTCGCCATGACTTTCGATCATGTACTGCGTATGCTCGTTACATTAAATAGCCAATATTACAGAACAATCGACCTACCGGAGGCAAGCTTTGGCCTTATCGGTTCATCCGTTGCCTGCATTGGCCTGGTGGTTCCACGTCTTGCCAGGGCAATGGTAGAAAGGTTACAACCTGTAACTAACCTCCTTATTGTGTTCAACCTAGCCATGATTTCCCTCTGGGGACTTACTCTTTTTGTTCCCTGGTACGGGGTGCTCCCCATGATTCTGGTTTTTATCACCATGATGCTCACCTCCTTTTTCACCAGTGCCTACTTAAACAAAATTGCTGAATCAAAACAGCGAGCCACTATTCTCTCGTACAAAGGACTGGCATTTAATGCAACGTATGGTCTGATTGGTATTTTTTATGCGCTGTTAATTAACAATTTACGCAATAAGGGTGCAAATGCCGATAGTTCTTTTCAGGAATCCATAACCTGGTTCCCTTACTATCTACTGATAACTCTAGTTTTGGTAACGGTTATTTCACTTTACCAGTTTCGTTGGAATAATAACAAATAACAATACGTCTGGACAGCTCCAACAAAGATCGATATATTCCAGGACAACTTTCAACTGACCTGGCGAACGACTACTATCAACAGAGATAAAATGTATTTTCCACGTCATTCAACATTCTCTCCTCCCATGACCTCACAATGCATACTCAAAACAAAACAAACCGGCGACACCCTTATTTTACATTTTGAAGGTTCCTGGACTTTTGATGCATTGGTTCGTGAACAGCCCGATTTCGCAACCATGTTCACTCCTTCCGTACAAAAAATATGTTTCAACACAGAGAAATTGACAAAGTGGAACTCTAGAATCCTGGTAGAACTCTCACATATTATCGCCCTTGCCGATATAAACGCTGTCTCCATAAATGTTTCAGGACTTCCGACAGGAGTACAAAAGCTCTTTCAGCTCACCAGGAAAAAAGTCCACATCCCAACCGAAAAAACAGATTACTCCTCCCTTTTTTCAACAGTTGGTAATAAATCCATAACCCTGTTCTTTTTATCCATGGAGATGGCGTCTTTTACCGGGGAAATTGTGTTTTCCTGCACGCGATTTGCTACTGGTCGTGCCCAATTCCTCAAAAGAGATTTTACCCACTTTCTTTATGACTGCGGCCCTGGCGGACTCCCCATTGTCACGCTCATAGCCTTTCTGGTTGGGTTTACCCTGGCCTTTATTGGAGCCGTTCAACTGCAGATGTTCGGAGCGGATATTTATGTTGCCAACCTTGTGGGGCTTACCATGGTCCGGGAAATGGGACCGATGATGGCCGCAATTATCATGGCAGGGCGCACCGGAGCCGCCTTTGCTGCTCAACTCGGAACAATGCAGGTCAACGAAGAGATAGACGCCTTGCAGACCATGGGGATAAACCCCGTTGACTTTCTGGTTCTGCCTCGTATGACTTCCCTCCTGATCATGATGCCTTTACTGACTATATGGACAGATTTTATCGGCATCCTGGGCGGATTTTTTATAGGATTTCTTTCCCTGGATATCAGTCCGATCCTTTATTATGAGCAGACAATATCCGCCGTTCATCTCAGGCATTTCCTGGTGGGAATAATCAAATCTGTATTCTTTGGCTATATTGTTGGTTTTTCCGGATGCCTACGGGGTATGCATTGTGGACGCAGTGCAAATGCTGTTGGCAAGGCAACCACGTCTGCAGTGGTCACTGCAATAGTCCTGATTGTTATTTCTGATGCCGCCTTTACATTCTTCTTTAATCTTATGGGGGTATGACAGTGACAGACAGAAAACCTGGTGACGCCCTTATTCGAGTGAACAATCTGACCATGGCCTATGACGATTTTGTCCTGCAGCGGAAACTTACTTTTTCTATAAAACAGGGTTCTATCTTTACTATCATGGGAGAATCTGGTTGTGGAAAATCCACATTAATGAGACACTTAACTGGACTAAAGCATCCCGCTGCAGGAACTATTCATTTCCATAACACCGATTTCTGGAGCAGCCCAGAAAAACAGAGAGTACAAATAATGCAACGTTGCGGCGTTTTGTATCAGTCCGGGGCACTCTGGAGTTCCATGACCATTGGCGAAAATGTAGCTCTTCCGCTACAGCAGTTTACCAACCTGAAGAAAGACCTGATTGCTGATCTGGTTGATGTGAAGCTTGCTCTCGTCGGCCTGAAAGGCTTCACTGACTTTAAACCTTCTGCCATCAGCGGTGGTATGCGTAAACGTGCAGGGCTTGCCCGTGCCATTGCTCTTGACCCTGAGATTCTATTTTTGGATGAGCCATCAGCCGGTCTTGACCCTATCAATTCCAGCAGGCTGGATGATCTTATTCTTGCAATTCATGACAGTCTTGGAGCAACCATAATAATTGTCACCCATGAACTACCTTCGATTTTCCGTCTTGCTGACGATTCCATATTTCTGGATACCGCCAGCAGAACCATGCTCGCCACCGGCAACCCGAAAGTTCTTGCCACAGAAAGTGACAGTATTAAAGTAAGACAATTCCTTAGCCGACATAGTTCAATTGCTGCAAAAGTCTCAAAAAACGCACCGGCTACTCATTTTGACAGCTAGACTTTATGAGAAACAAGAAAAAACTAAAACCCGCCATTATCGGTATTTTTGTTATCTTTTCCTGCATGATGTTTATGGTGGCTATTATTCTATTTGGGGGAACACGCTATTTTGAAAAAGAAAATATTGTTATCACCTATTTTGATGGTTCGCTGAAAGGACTTAGTGTTGGTGCACCAGTCACCTACATGGGAGTTACAATAGGCCAGGTTAAAGCGGTAAATATTCGCATAGAAGAGGCCACAACTCAGGGACAGAAGATCCGTATTCCAATACTTATCACCTTAAATCCCAACCAGTCGATTATTATCGGTGAAACCTATACTACCAACAAGGACGATATCTATACATTTATTAAATCGATGTGTGAACAGGGATTACGAGCAAAGCTAAAACTGCATAGTATGGTAACCGGAAAAAAATATATTGATCTTGCTTTTCATAAAAACAGCAAACCGATCTACCGTGATACCGAAGGAAAGTATTTAGAGATCCCCACCCTGCCATCAGAAATGCACCAGTTAAACAAAATAATGGATGATATGGATCTGGAGAAGCTCTACCGCAAGCTGATGACTACTTTTGACTCCATCGAAAGTCTCAGCGGCGGACTGGCGAAAAGCCTGAGTCACGAAAATACCCAACAGTTTCTCGATAATTACACTGCCGTAGCCAAAAGCCTTAATACCCTTATAGAAAGCACCCATTCTGATTTACAGGAAATTTTGAAGAAAGCTGGTAATGATCTTGACCATATTAAAGAACTGACCTTGCATACGAATGTTTTGATTGCATCGCTAGATACAGAAATCCAGCCGGTTGGCGCTGGAATCAATAAAACCCTTGCCAATCTGAATACCAGTCTGCAGAGAATGAACTCCCTGATGGAGCAGGCTGAAAAAACGATTCACCCAGGATCTCCCTTATATTACAGGCTCGATGATACCTTGAGTCATGTCAAGGACAGTGCAAAAGCCATAAAAAAGCTCAGTGAATATATCATTCGTAATCCGGATGCACTACTCTTTGGCCTACCGCCCGCCGGAGAACAACATGAACAGTAGAATATTTTTTTCTGTATCACTTTTTCTGTTCCTTGCTCTATCCATATCTTTTTACGGCTGCAGCAGAAAAAAAGTTACCATTCGATACTACAGTCTGACAAATGAATCATTAGACGAACTCCATATGAATGGCACTGAACTCCCTCCCCTGCTGGTGGACAGTGTGAAAGTTAATTCTCTACTGGAGCAAGGTCCCCTTGTGCAACAGCAAACATCTTATTCACTCTCTCTTGTTGAGCATCATCAATGGGCAGGAAATCTCACAGAGAATTTAACCGACCTGCTTATGCAGACACTGATGCTTAAAACAGGAAATAAAAAGATATTTCCTTTTCCGAATTTCGACCCGAAAGGCAGTATAAGATTGATTGTTCGCATAATTCATTTTGAACAGGATCCCTCGGGTAAGGCACTGGTTGAGGCACGCTGGAAACTCATTGAAAATGATACGGCTACAATCATCAACAACGAAACATCTCTCTACAGAATCAATCCGGATGGAACAACTTACGACGATCTTGTCAGAGGGCTTGGTAAGGGGTTTAATCAACTTTGTAATGATATTGCCACAGCTCTTCGGCAAAACTATGCAGAGAGGCTTTCTGAGAGTGTTATTTTATCTGAACTGTTTATTGTTCCGGAAGGGAGCGATACAACAAAGATAAAGAATTAGGAGATGAACATCGATGTTCAATCTTTTAATCGTCCTTTGAGCCACCCAATTTACAGTACGTATACTTTTTCCTCTTACATCACATTATTACAAAGTCATTTATAATTGAACTCTAAATGCACAGTAGATACGAAGTGGACTACCGCCACATCACCTCACGATGTTTTGTCAACGCCCCATGGTATGATTTGAAAAACCATCTCCTTGATACTTTCCTGCAATATTCCATACAACCGGAAATTGGTCTGGAAGGACTCTGCCTGTACGAAGAATCGGAATCAACATTCAGGGCTGTTGCCGAACATCTGCAAAAAAACAATCTTTCCTGCACCCTGCATGCACCTTTTTTTGACCTTGCTCCTGGCTCCCTGGATCCTGATATTCTTGCGTGCAGCCGTAATAAACTCAAGAAAGCATTTGCCCTGATAGATATCTTCAAACCAAAAACCATAGTCTGCCATCTGAATTTTGAAGAAAACAAGCAGGGATACAAAAAAGATGCGTGGGAAGAGTCTGCCTTTGCCACCTGGAACGAACTGCTGCAAATGGCAATTCAATGCGGATGCAGACTAATGCTGGAAAACACCTACGAACAAACCCCGGAAGCACATAAATCAATTTTATCGAAACTGAACTCAAAACATGCTGGATTCTGTCTCGATGTGGGACATCTTATGAGTTTTGCCAAATGCGATTGGCAGCAATGGCTGCCAAACCTTTCTCCATGGCTTGGTCAACTGCACCTCCATGACAATAATGGTGTGCAGGATCAGCACCTTGCTCCCGGTCGTGGGAACTTTGATTTTCAGGGGCTATTCCAGTTCTTTGCCAATAATTCACTTAAGCCCCTTGTCACATTGGAGCCGCACAGTGAAGAAGATTTGTGGCAGGCTTTAGCATATCTGGATAGAAGTAAAATTCTTGATATGATTTCATGTTAATCCACAGGAGGAGAATTCCTGATCAGCTTTTTTAGTATCATTTCCATTGAGAAATATTCGGCGCATGGCGGAGGAGCTGAAAAGGAACAACAGGTTCTACATAAAACTCAAGCAAACAAGATTCAAACAACCAATAATAAATCCAAGCAATGCCCCAAACAAATTAATGTATTTAAACTGTTCTTCCATAATGGAAAGCAGCAATCTTTCAAGACGCACTAAGTCAAGGGTATCAACTTTTTCTCTTACTATTTTTTGTATGTTTAAGGAATCCACAAGGGCCGGAATTTCTGTTGCCAACATATTGGAAGACATCTTCCTTATGGATATGTATATCCCCTCTCTGACGCCTGCAGGGAGCAATCTGGATATTTTCCCTATACGTTTTGTCAGGAGGGATTGAAAGAGGGTGTCCAGCATAGAATCAAGGATTTTTCTTATTTTCTCAGCTTTTAGCATCTGAAACAATTCATCTTTAATCCATGTTTTTCCGCGGGCTATTCCTTCATCCCCAACGAAATCGAATAGAATTTCTCCAAGAGGAAGTTCGCCACCATCGATATGGGTTTCGATATTATCACGGATCATTGAAGAAAAGGCGGTGGTGGTTTCCGGTTCCCGAAGTAATGTGCTTAACTGTCTGGCGAGTTGTTTGCAGACAACGCTGATGCTCTCTTCATGCCCCTTACCAATCATTTTCACAAGAGGAGTTTGCAAGAGTTGGGTACTTCGATCACGCAGGGTATCTGCCACCCTTCTCTGCATATCTTCATCCTGTAAAGCTGCAACTATATCTTCCTCTTTCTCCTCCAGATATTCCATGACCTTTCCTTCCACCATCTCTGGAGTAAGAAATCCTGACACCATTGCTGCCATAGGTCCTAATCCCGTCACAAAAGACTCAACACCCATGCGTACGCCAACCACAATACGGCCACGAATCTCTGGTTCTGCCAGGATATCTGCAAGTTTTATCAAAAGTTCGGGGGTTTGTTTTTCAATACTCTGGACAACAAGCTCCTGTATGGAATCTGGAAGAATTTCTGCAAGTGATTTTTCCTGAGAAAGAGATCCATAAATCTTTTGCTGCACGAAGGTCTCAACCCATTCTTCCATTGCCGGACTGGAGAGCATTCGGCCAAGGCTTGATTCCAGAAATTTATATGCACGTTCCCTATCCTGTCCCGGCAAAAACATCTGTAAATCGGTAGCCAGGAGACGATCGAACTGCTCATCAACAGATTCTTCCAGAATGGTATTAAAAGAGTCTGAATCAATGAAGGCATGAATAGATTGCTGCCCCTGCCTTGTTAAGGCATGCACTGCCACATCATAATAACTTTGATATTTATCTGGAATAACATTATTAATTGTGCCTAAATCCTTTTTCAGGATTGCCTCTACCCGGTTTTCAATGAGATTATACAAGGTGGCTTGAAATTCAGGTTTTTCAAGGGCTCCGGTAATTTCTTTACTTGTAAGAAGATGGCTACCTACCATTTCACCAATATTTACAGCCAATTCCCCCCTTTTTGAAGGAATCACCCCAGGAGTCATAGGGATGCGTACACCAAAAACATATTTTGCTGTAAGAGGCCGAAACAACATTTTTATGGCCACTTTATTAGTCAAATAACCAATAAAGGCACCCAGCAATGGAGGGGCAGCATATTGCAGCAGTGGAAAAATCTCAGCGGGATTAAAGGGCATAAGTCAGTACCTCGTCAGGGCTTGCGATAATCTGCCACGCATTGTTTTTTTCAAGCTCTTTTCGGTCGCGAAAGCCCCATTCAACACCAATAGTTTTCATTCCGGCGTTATTTCCTGTTTGCATGTCTGTAGCGGTATCTCCGACATAGAGTATCTCTTCAATAGACAACCCCATCTTTTTGGCGATTTCTATGGCTGCTGTCGGATCTGGTTTTCTGGGAACACCATCTCTTGAGCCATAGACGTAACGAAACGGGTTACCTGGAAAAAATGTTTCCACACAAATCGTGGTGAAGACGTGTGGTTTATTGGAGAGAACGGCCAGTTGCAGACCGGCGTCAGATAAGACATTGACCATTGCCGAAACACCCGGATATGGTGCAGAAGTTGCATCCCAATTTCCCTTGTATATTTCAGTAAATTTTTCCATAAACTGTTCGATTTCCGTATCTCCTACAGCAACTGGTAAAATTCGCTGGGCCAGGGTACGTAAGCCCTCACCCACAAAATATCGATAGGCATCAACCGGGTGCAGAGGAAAACCAAAATATTCAAGACTCATATTAGCAGCATCAGCCAGGTCTTTGAGGGTATCAAGCAAAGTTCCATCAAGATCAAATATCAACCCTTTACATTTCATCAGTTTTCCTTTCTGTTTGTCCTGCAGTTAACGACACGAGAATAGAACCCCTTCAACATTAGACATTCGACTTTCTCATTTCCTCTATCTCACGAGGCAGAATATAGCATTTCGAAAAACAACCCACAACTTGAAATCATAGCTTTCTTTTTTTACAATCACGATTTACAATTGTAATGCTAGGATATTTTACTTAGAACTCACTTAAAAATTAACTAAGACTCTGAGAAGAGATATGGACATTTTGGAAAATGATTTCCAATTATTTCTGAGTGAGCCCTTATCGTCTCTTCTGCAAGAGGATATTGCACAATGTGGTTTATACATTTTATACAGTCATCAATTGGCAAAAAATGGATAATGGCAATAACGGGTTGTTGTCTACTCCTCTTCCTCTTCAGCCATGCAGCAGGAAATGCCACACTATTTATCGGCACACCTCTCTTCCAATCCTATGCTGATCAGCTGCACAGCCATCCACTGATTGTCTCTGTTTTCAGCAAAGGCCTGTTTGGTCTCTTTGCTATTCATAGCATTACAGGAACTTTACTTTTTCTGCAGAACCGAAAAGCTCGAGGCAGCAAGTACAAGGTGCAAAAAAGAGCTGTTACCCGCAGCAATTCGCAAGCCTCTGCCACCATGATTTACAGTGGACTTTGTATATTTTTCTTTGTTGTCCTGCATACTACAGCAGTATCATTTGGTGATCATGGGACAATTGCGCAAACTATTGCTAAGATGTTCAGTTCATTCTTTGTCACAACTTTTTATATATTTTCTTTTATGGCGCTCGCAATTCATCTGAATCACGGGTTCTGGTCCATGCTGCAGACCTTTGGAGTTAATCATCCACGTTACGAGCGTTTGATACGCTTTCTGACCATTATAGTTCCACTGTTTTTTCTGCTGTTGTTTGGCTCGTTTCCTCTTCTGTTTCTTTTTGCCGCTTAAACAAATAAATGCTCTCTTTACCAAACAGGTATTCAAATGGATCTTAATGCTCATATTCCCGACGGCTCACTTACCGAAAAATGGGATCTACATCGTTTTTCCACAAAACTTGTTAATCCTGCAAACAGACGCAAATATAGAGTGATAGTGGTTGGAACCGGACTTGCCGGAGCATCCGCTTCTGCAACTCTTGCGGAACAAGGCTATGAGGTAGATACCTTTTGCATTCAGGACAGCCCAAGACGCGCACACTCTATCGCCGCCCAGGGCGGGATCAACGCCGCTAAAAATTATCAGAACGATGGCGACTCCATTTTGCGCCTGTTTTATGACACCATTAAAGGTGGAGATTTCCGATCCAGAGAGGCCAACGTATACCGTCTGGCACAGATCAGTAACAATATTATTGATCAATGTGTTGCCCAGGGAGTTCCCTTTGCCAGGGAATATGGTGGAACCCTTGCCAACCGTTCTTTTGGCGGAGCACAGGTGTCCCGTACCTTTTATGCAAGGGGGCAGACAGGACAGCAACTCTTACTAGGTGCCTACTCCGCACTTTCCCGGCAAATTAAATCCGGAAAAGTCAGCATCCACACCCGCAGGGAAATGATGGAGCTTGTTCTTGTAGATGGCAGAGCACGTGGAATCATCACCCGTGATATAATTACCGGAGAACTGCAAAGACATTGTGCAGATGCAGTAATCCTAGCCACCGGTGGCTATGGAAATGCCTACTTTCTCTCTACCAATGCCATGGCATCCAATGTCACCGCTGCCTGGCGGGCACATAAGAAGGGGGCCGGGTTTGCCAATCCCTGTTTTGTCCAGATTCACCCCACTTGCATTCCGGTACACGGTGATTATCAATCAAAACTGACATTAATGAGCGAGAGTTTACGTAATGACGGCAGAGTCTGGGTACCTGCAAAACCAGGTGATACCCGAAAACCTGCCGACATCCCCGAAGCAGAGCGAGATTATTATCTGGAAAACAAATATCCTGCTTTTGGCAATCTTGTTCCTCGTGATGTGGCTTCAAGAAACGCCAAAGAACAGTGCGATAAAGGAAAAGGAGTGGGCACTACCAACCTTGCTGTATATCTCGATTTTGCGGATGCCATTCAACGCGACGGCAAGGAAACCATTCTCAAAAAATATGGCAACCTTTTTCAAATGTATGAAAAAATAACCGACTCTAATCCTCTGTCCGAACCGATGATGATCTATCCTGCCGTCCATTACACCATGGGTGGTTTATGGGTAGACTACAACCTGATGACCACCATTCCTGGTCTTTTTGCCATTGGGGAGTGCAATTTTTCTGATCATGGTGCCAACCGTTTGGGAGCAAGTGCCTTAATGCAGGGTTTAGCAGATGGTTATTTTATTGTGGGTACTTCCATTGCCGGCTATCTTGGCTCCACTGCCCTTGAACAGATTTCTGCCGATGCCCTTCCTTTTACAAATGCTGAACAGGACGCGTGCTCACGTCTTGAAAAACTCCTGCAATCCAGTACTAATGGCCCTGAAGGGAAAGCCACTGTTGACGAAATTCATAAAGAACTTGGGATCCTGCTTTGGGATCACTGCGGGATGGCCAGAAATAAAGAAGGGCTGAAAAAAGCTCTTGAGCAATTACCAGCCATTCAAGAAAAATTCTGGAACAATGTGTATATTCCCGGCAAGGGAGAGGAACTCAATCAATCCCTGGAACGCGCCGGACGCCTGGCTGATTTTCTTGAGTTTGCTGAGATTATGATTCACGACGCTCTGAGCCGTAAAGAATCCTGCGGTTGTCATTTGCGGGAAGAAAGCCAGACAGAAGAAAATGAAGCAAAGCGTAACGATAAACAATTCAGTTATGTTGCGGTCTGGGAACACAAGGGCACTGGTGAAACACCTGAACTGCACAAAGAAGCCCTTGTTTTTAACGATGTCACCCCAAGTCAGCGTAGCTACAAATGATGCGAAATGTAAAAGGACTGCTTATTGTTTTTGAAGGTACCGATGGAACGGGGAAATCCACCCAGATCAATTTACTGGCCACAACTCTTTTAAAAAAAAGAATTGATGTCATTTCAACTTTTGAACCGACAAATGGACAATTCGGGCAGCAGATTCGACAGCTTTATGTAAACCGCGGAAACATTACCCGCGAAGAAGAACTTGAACTCTTTATCAAAGATCGTAAAGAACATGTTGACTCCCTGCTTACCCCGGCTCTTGCTTCAGGAAAAATAATTTTATGCGACCGTTATTACCTTTCCACAATAGCTTATCAAGGCGCTGCCGGTCTATCTCCTGCCATGATACTAGCGAAAAACGAATTTGCCCCGAAACCTGATATGGCCCTTCTCTTCACAGCCCCTGTAGAAACCAGTGCCAGACGAATCACTGAAGGGCGTGGCGAACAGCTAAATGATTTTGAAAAAAAAGAATACCTGATTCAAGTGGCAAATCAATTCGAACGGATAAATCTGCCTTATATTCAGCGAATCAATGCTGATAGAAGTATAGAAGCGATTCACAAGGATGTTCTTGCTCTAACTCTTGCCTTGATAAAAAGCCGATGAAACGACCTACTCTCTTTATTCTTCTTTTATTCCTACTGAATGGCTGCGCCTGGTCACCTGAAGAAGACAGCCTTGCGCTACTCCCTTCAGTAACTGATGGCGAAGAGAAAACGTACCATGTTGAATTACCCGACAGCTCCTGCTCCTATTTTTATTATTTATGGGGCATCCATGCAGAAAATAACAAACAATTTGCCGAAGCGGAAGAAGCCTATGAAAAAGCCCTTATCTGTGATCCCGATTCTCAAATAATTCTTGGTCGTCTCCCCATCCTTCTCCTGCGCATGGGAAAACCCCATGGAGCTGCAAAATGGCTGCGTATAAGTATAGAAAGATTCCCTGAGAACCTCCAGGATAGATATTTACTGGCGCGAATCGCTATCCGCAATGGTGAGACTGATGAAGCAATCAAGATCTACAAAGAATTGTTCACTCTCTCTCCTCAGGATGAAACAATTCTACTACGAATGGGTGTCCTCTACTCTGATCAGAATAAACTTGAGGAAGCATCGGCTGCCTTTACAAAAGCTCTTGCTGTAAACCCGAAATTGCTTTTCACCCATTTATACATCGCCAGGTTAGCTGCAAAAACGGGAGCAATTGAAAGAGCCACCATATTTTATAACAAGGCTTTACGGCTTAACTGGTCCATTGACCTTGAGCTGGAAGTTGCTGATTTTTACGCAACAACTGGTTTTCCCCAGGAAGCCATACTCCATTACAGAAATATCCTGAAAAAACATCCGGATGACCATCGCGCAGGACTGGGGCTGGCACACACTCTCCTTATTCAGGGGAAAGACAAACAGGCTCTGAAGGAATTACTCATCCTTCGGGAAAACAGCACCAATAAAACCCAGATCGATATCATAACAGCGCATCTACACCTCCGGTCTAATAATTTTCAAACGGCAATCGAAGTACTTATACCGCTGGTTGAAAAGGCAAATGAGCCAGAAGCCAGCTATATGCTGGCCGTTATTTATTATCAGCAACAACAGACAGATAAAGCCATAGCCAGCCTGAAAAATATCACAAGAGACAGTACCCTTTTTAAAGATGCTCTCTTTCTGCATGTCAGGATTCTTATGGAATTAAAAGAGGCAAATAAGGCCATACAACTCATCCAGCGAGCCATCGATAAAGACGAAAGCGCTCCGGTTGAAATGTACACATTACTCGCCTCCATGTATATGGAACAAGGCCAGTTTGAAAAAGGATATGCTACTTTAGACGCAGCTTCAACCGTCCATCCTGACAATACAAAAATTTTATTTGAATATGGTCTACTGCTGGAGCAGGAGGGCAGGCGGGTTGAGGCTATTGCCCAGATGGAGAAGATATTGACAATTGATGCCAACCATTCAGATGCATTAAACTACATAGGATACACCTGGGCCGACCTCGGTATAAACCTGGAAAAAGCATTAATTTACACCCGTAAAGCCACTCGACTAAAACCGGGAAACGGCTATATCCAAGACAGCCTGGGCTGGGTATATTTTCGTCTTGGACGTCTACAGGAAGCTATGACCGAAATAACAGGGGCCTTGCGACTGGAACCGGAAGACCCACATATCCACGAGCATCTCGGTGATATATACCTGCAATTAAACGAGCAGAAAAAGGCCATACAATCATATAATAACGCCATACAACACTTCAGGAACGACAGCAAAAAAAAACAGGTACAGGAAAAGATAGATGCGCTTCAATAGATTTTGCCAAAAAGGCTTCTCTTTTCTATTTCCGCTTATCACTATTGCCCTGTTTCTGCCCCTTACAGGATGCGCACCAAAACGCATGGCTGGTATAGTGAGTGTCGGTGAGCAGAAAAAGGCAAACGCTATCATACAGGAAATGCAGGATGCTACAAAAACCTGTCCTGACACCATTATTGCAGATGCGAAACTATTCTGGAATAGCCCACTGGGAGATCGGGCTGTAGAAGGATATTTACAACTCCAGTATCCTGCAAACACAAAATTTATTATCAGCAACCCTTTAGGTCAGCCCTTGTTTGCCTTTGCACGAAGAGGAAAGAAATTCCAGATTCTTGAACCTGAGAACAGAAAACACATTCGCGGAAAAATCAGAAGCCTTGCCATCCGTCACGAAATCCCAATGCTTCCAGCAACAGGCAGCTGGTTTTCATATCTTTCCGGACAACTCCCGCGATATCCACTCATCCTCACTTCACTTATGCGCGACAGTAATAATGCTGGGGTCTGGCTGCGTCTGTCTGAGCAGTTCCCTGGGAACACAGAGGAAGGAGTGTATGTGCGTATTGATCTCAAGCACAAACAGGTCAAAGAATATCTTTTTCTAAACAGTGCTGGAGAGAGCGTTCTGAAAATCAGCTATTCCGCACAGACACCAAAAGCAAACAGCTGTGTCCCCATGGAAGAAATTCATATCAGCGGCCTGCCCTGGGGAACTGAAATCACATTGCTTTTAGAGGATATTTCGACTGAACTGCACCTTGGCAACCAGGATTTTGCACTCCCCGTACCCGGCGGTTACCAGACACAAATCTGGCAATAATAAAACTATTTTTTCGACATATTCGCATCATATGAATTTATAATTATCACAAAAAGATTGTCTTCCTTAAAAAAAACCTGTTGCAGGTCGTAATTTTTCCCAGGAACAAGCTCTAGAATAACCTTGAGCTGCCCGGAGTCGACAGGAGGCTGCACAGAGATGGAATGGACAAACTTTCCTTGGATAACCCGTTTTTTTAACACCTTACCACCCAAATTTGTTTCTCTGAATACACAGGTTACTTTGGGAGTGCCGTCTTCTTCTCCGTGTACTTCTGGGGGATAAAAGCCATTTAACTTAAAGATAACCATTTCTCCTTTGTTGGACGTATCTTCAAAAGTAATATCAGTTAATACTGGTTCGAGTTCGACACTTGTCTCTTCCGCAACAATCGGTATCTCTTCCTCAACTATTTCTTCTGCAACGAACACATCTGAAACAGTCTCAACAGGTTCTAAAACCTCTACTACCGCTGTCGACGGAGGGAGCACAGGCTCATGTTCAGCAACAATGTCAGGCTCTTTGCCTGCTTGTGGTGTTTCAATAACGGGAACTGCTGCGGAGTAAAGTTCGATGGTTAAGATATTTTTTTCTTTATCAAATTGCTGTTCAAAATTAAATGAACCGCCCGGAGCCAGATCAAGCACAACACGAGTTTTATTGCTATGACGTCCCGTACGTATTTTCTGAACCATGGAACCTTTAGTGGTAATGGCAATAGGAACCGATCGAGCAAGACTGGTATTAAAAAAATCAAATACCACACGAGGATTTACACCTTTAAGAGCAAAAACTTTAGGCATAAACGGACCATTCAAATGAAAAACAACTGCCTCACGATCCACATCATTACTGGTATGAAAAATCTTGGATATTTTACCATCTGCCGCCTGTAAAACATTTCCACACAGAAACAAAAGAATCAGACAAAACGAGGTAAAAACCGCTCTATAATTCAACATTAATCAATACCTTCATAACCTGTTATTTTTTAAGGAACTAATAAGATACTTCATTGAATAACTCATCCCCTCTTGAAAAGTCAACCTATTTTCAGTAAATGACTATCCTTGATGCCATTACAAAAATACCTCATTTTCTTCGTTGCTGTACATTTACTGTATTTACGATATACTTTACTCTGTCTAATTTCATTAAGTTTACGTTCTTTAAACATGAGGGTTTTGCATAAAACCTTACTAAGCTACATTTTACAGCAGGCATATAACGTATATTCCTAGAATAAAACTTTTATTACTCATCTCCTCTTCCAGACTAACGATCCTATGAAATCAAACGTTAATCCAAGAAATACTCTTCCTTTCGTCACCAAACCAGGACGTTACCTGGGACACGAATACAATGCCCATATGAAAGAATGGGAAGACACATCCATGCATTGTGCCCTAATTTTTCCGGATCTTTACGAAATAGGCATGTCTCATCAGGGATTACAGATTCTTTACCATATTATCAATTCCAACGACAATTTTCTCGCTGACCGCTGTTATTGTCCGGATAAAGATATGGAAGAACTTTTGCGTAGTCGTGACTTCCCGCTACAATCCCTTGAAAGCAATCACCCACTGAAGGACTTTGATCTGCTGGGTATTACGCTGCCATTCGAGCTCTGTTACACAAATATCCTTACCATATTCGATCTTGCCGGTATCGCATTTTACGCAAAAGACCGTGACGAAACAACACCAGTAATTCTAGGCGGGGGATCCTGCAGCCTGAATCCTGAACCGGTGGCTGATTTTTTTGATGCCATACTTCTTGGAGATGGAGAAGAAGCCATCCTGGAGATTACTGCGTCCATTGCCCTTGCCAAAGAAAAAGGGCTCTCCAAAAAAGAGACCATGACAAAACTTGCTGCCATAGACGGTGTCTATATTCCTTCCCTGTACGAACCTCATTATGGAGACGATGGAAAATTTTCATCTATCAGGGCAAAGAGTCCTGAGTTTCTATCTGTTACAAGGAGAGTTATCAGCAACCTGAACAGTATGGATCACCTCCTTTATCCACTTGTCCCCAACTCGAAGATTGTTCATGATAGGCTGGGAGTGGAAATTGCCAGAGGGTGCACCAGAGGATGCCGTTTCTGTCAGGCCGGGTTTATCTACAGACCGGTTCGGGAAAGAAGTCCCGAGGAGATTTTTGACCTGGCCTGTCAGGGAATTGAACATTCAGGATTTAATGAGCTGGCTCTTCTTTCTCTTTCCACAGGTGATTATTCTTGTTTGTCTACCGTACTCCCCAAACTTATGGATCGTTTTGCAGATGAGGCCATTTCCGTCTCCATGCCCTCCATGCGGGTTGGCACCCTCACTGAGGATTTGATGGATCAGATTAAACGTGTACGGAAAACCGGCTTTACTCTGGCTCCTGAAGCCGGCAGTGAACGTTTACGCCGCGTTATTAATAAGGGTATTATTGAAGAAGATCTTCTTACCACCTCAAAAGATGCCTTTGGCCTTGGCTGGAAAATAATGAAGCTTTATTTTATGATTGGTCTTCCCACTGAAACCAACGATGATATTGAAGCCATTGCAGATCTTGCCATAAAGACAAAAAATATTGGTAACCAGGCAGCTGGTGGCAGGCAAAAAATTACTGTCAGCATAGGGACATTTGTTCCCAAACCCCACACACCATTTCAATGGGCCAGGCAAATCTCCATGGAGGAAAGCAGGAACAAGATAAACAGTTTAAAAAAATTGCTCCCCCGCAAAGGAATTAATCTTAAATGGCATGATCCTGAGCAAAGTTTACTGGAAGGTGTTTTTTCAAGGGGGGACAGAAGACTCGCCAAACTCCTGGAAACAGCCTGGGGTAAAGGGGCACGGCTTGATAGCTGGTCTGACTATTTTGACCTCTCACGCTGGAAAAATGCAGCTGAAGAATGCGGGCTTACTCTTGATGATTTTCTTTTGCCAAGAGACATAGACCACCCCCTTCCCTGGCAACATCTGCAAAGTGGAATTGACGACAATTTCCTCAAGGCGGAACTGGAGAAGGCGGGCACAGAAGACTACACCCCGGATTGTCGTTATCATGCCTGCCAGAAATGCGGTCTCTGTGATTTCAATACCATCCAACCAGTGGTAATAGACAGAAAACGGCAGCTCAGCGGCAGCAGTGCCCAAAATTCAGTACTGAAAACCGAAAATAGCGCCGCCCAAA
>Ga0256826_1000937_pt1 | contig 18176 bp, 14 predicted proteins | sample CV79metaG_FD_185975 | JGI IMG/M metagenome (GOLD analysis project Ga0256826, IMG submission 185975) | Hydrothermal vent microbial communities from East Pacific Rise, Pacific Ocean - CV79 | ecosystem: Environmental > Aquatic > Marine > Hydrothermal vents | place: Pacific Ocean: East Pacific Rise...
GTAATTAATGGCTTCAATTTTTAGAAGTGCATAATAACGTTCTTGTTCTTTTGGAGGACGAACTTGACCTGTTACCACATCACCATTTCTAAGAGCAAAACGTTTGATTTGTGTGCTTGATACATAAGCATCATTTACAGAATCAGAAAAGTTTGTATCAGTACCACGTAAGAAGCCATAGCCATCTTGCATAATTTCTAAAATACCTGTAAAAAGGATGAAACCACCCTTATTTGTTTGGGCTTTTAGAATTTCAAATAGAAGGTCTTGACGTTTTAGTTCATTAGGATGTTCTACTTTTAGTTCATCTGCAATAACAATTAAGGCATCTAGGGGTTTAGCACGAAGGTCATCAATAGTGTAACCTTCAGCGGGTACGTGGGTTCTGTTGTTGTTTTTACGTTTGTTGTTGTTCGAGTTTTCGCTCATTAAAGCCTCTATTTGGGTGGGTTTTTTGAAGATGTAGCAGTCAGTGCTGCGAGAGATGTGTTCTTATAATAAGCGTATTTTATACTAAGATGGCAAACATGTCAAGTCTATAAGTAAATATGAAGTCTATTATTACTCTTACTTTAAGCCATATATGATAAAATTTCACAAATATAAATAAATAGCAAAGAGTTAAGCATGAATAATAAACTTTTTTTCAATACAAAAATCAATGAAGAATTTTCAACTGTTCTTTCAAAAGAGAGCGAGCACATAGGTTTTTACCATCTTTGTGATGCTTCTACAGATGAATATAAAATTTATGCAAAAGAGATTAAGCAAAAAGACATTGTTGTTGTTGGTATTGGAGGGTCTGCCTTAGGAACACTTGCTATTCATCATTTCTTGAGTTTAGGTAATAAGTTTGAAAAGAATCTTCATTTTATTGATACCACGGATCCTTTGGTTTTAAAGCAAAAAGTTGAAGATATTGATTTAGATTCTGCATTGTTCTTAATTGTCTCTAAGTCAGGAACAACAGTTGAAACCATTGCTGTACTTAAATATCTTCAGACTTTTGTGCCTATTTCTAAAGAGAACTATGCAGTTATTACAGATAAAGGTTCTGCTTTAGAAGAATTTGCTTCAGCGTATGATCTAAAAGTGTTTAATATTCCAGATAATGTAGGTGGACGTTTTTCTGTTCTTTCTGCAGTAGGGCTTGTTCCTTTGGCAATTATTGGAGTAGATATTGATGCGCTTTTAAAAGGGGCTCAAGAGGTTAAAAACTCATTCTTTGAAAATCATGGGTATTGTGAAAAACTTTTAACTAAAGCGACTTATTATGCACAGGTGAGTAATGCTTATAATATTAATTGTCTTTTTTCTTACTCAGAAGCTTTTAGAGAGTTAAATGCTTGGTATGTTCAGTTATGGGGAGAGAGTTTGGGTAAACAACAGCGAAACTCTCAACTTCATGTAGGGCTTACTCCCGTAGGTTTAATTGGACCAACAGATCAACATTCGTTTTTACAACTTATTGTTGATGGTAAAAGAGATAAAACAGTAACGGTAATTAAGGTAAAAGATTTTGAGCATGGGATTAAAGTCCCTGATGTTTCTTTGCCTGCTCTTGAAAAACTAGACATGTTAAATGGTTTAGATTTTTCTGAACTAATTAATATGCAAGCAGATGCGATGATTGAGTCTTTAGAAAGTTTAGAATTTATTCCTTTGGATGTGATAGAGATAGAAAACATTAGCGAAAAAACCATTGGTGAACTTATGTATTATTATGAGCTTTTAACGGCTTTAGTTGCACAGATGTTAGATATTAATGCTTATGATCAACCGGGTGTTGAGATGGGTAAAATTATACTAAAAGAAAAAATGAATAAGGAAAAAAAATAATGCATGTACTTGTCACTGGAGGAGCTGGTTATATCGGTTCACACGTAGTTAAACAACTAATAGAAGATACAAATGACTCAGTAACTATTTTAGACAATCTTTCAACAGGACATAATGAAACAGTTGAAAGCCTAAAAAAGATCTTTGATGAAAACAGAAGAGATGGACGCATGTTTAACTTTATTCAAGCAGACTTAGCAGAGTTCTCTAATATAGATAAAATCTTTGTTGAGAATAACTTTGATGCCTTAATCCATTTTGCTGCGAGTATTGTAGTTCCTGAGTCAGTAGAGAACCCTCTAAAGTACTATATGAACAACACAGTGAACACCACTAATGTAATTGCACAATGTGTTAAGCATGGTGTAGGTAAGATGATTTTCTCTTCAACTGCTGCTGTGTATGGAGATGCAAAAGAGAGTCCAGTACGAGAGACTACTCCAACCGCACCAATTAATCCTTATGGCTGGACAAAGCTAATGAGTGAGCAGGTGATTAAAGACAGTTGTGCTGCACATGAAGGTTTTGATGCAGTAATCTTACGTTACTTTAATGTGGCAGGTGCTGATCAGCAAAATCGAATAGGACAGAGTTTTCCTAATGCTACGCATCTAATCAAAGTTGCTGCACAAACAGCCATAGGTCAAAGAGAAAAAATGTATCTTTTTGGTGAAGACTATGAGACTAAAGATGGTACCTGTGAACGAGATTATATTCATGTAGATGACCTAGCTTCTGCGCATTTAAGAGCCTTAGAATATTTAGATAGAGAAGATAAAATTTCACCAAATATTTTTAATATAGGTTACGGACATGGTTTTTCTGTAGCTGAAGTGATTAATACAATGAAAGAAGTTTCAGGCGTTGATTTTAAAGTAGAAAAAGGTCCTCGTCGTGCAGGTGATCCAGCCATTTTAATCTCTGATAACTCAAAAACAATTGAAATTTTAAAATGGACTCCAGCATTTGATGATATCAATTTAATATGTAAAACGGCACTTGACTGGGAAAAAATAGTTTCATAAGGGTACATATCCCTTATTTTAGTTAAGTCTTTCCACTATTTTAACGTGTATATAATCTATAAAAAAGTATAAAAGAAAATTAGAAAACATTAGGATATTTATGTACTTATTTACATCAGAGGTAGTAAGCCCAGGACACCCGGACAAATGTGCAGATATTATTGCAGACAGTATTGTTGATAGATTAATTATGGAAGACCCTGCATCACGTGTAGCATCAGAAGTTTTTGTAGCTGGTAAACATGTTGTTATTGGTGGTGAAGTTACTACTAAAGCAAATGTTGATGAAGCTGGTTATAAAAAGATTGTTTTAGATGCTTTAGCAAAAATTGGTTACGATGGAACAGCAGCTTTTACAAAAGAAGAATGTCTTCATCCCGATGATGTTGAAGTTCAAGTTCTTCTTAATAGACAATCTCCAGACATTAACCAAGGAGTTGACCAAGAAGATGGTGAAATTGGGGCAGGTGACCAAGGAATTATGTTTGGTTATGCGGACATGGAATCTGCAGACTACATGCCTTCCGCCATTACTTACTCACGTCTTCTTATGGAAAAAGTATATCATTATGCCTTAGAACATAACCATAAATTAGGGGTTGATATTAAAACCCAAGTAACTATGGACTACATCACTAAAGAAAATTTTGAAAACTGTAAACCACAGTCTATTCATACCATTGTAATCTCAGCTCCTTGTGTGAGCAGTATGGATATTGAAGAGGTTCGTGAGCTAATTATGGGTCTTATCTTAGACACAGCATTACCAACGAATTTATTCGAGCCTAAAAATTGTATTATCCATATTAATCCAACAGGAAAATATGTTTCACATTCTCCTTTACATGACTCAGGTCTAACTGGAAGAAAATTAATTGTTGATAGCTTTGGTGGGTACGCACCTATTGGTGGTGGAGCTCAATCTTCAAAAGACTATACAAAGGTTGACCGTTCAGGTTTGTATGCAGGACGTTGGATAGCAAAAAATATTGTAGCTTCAGGTCTTGCAAAAAAAGCAATTGTACAACTTTCATACGCGATTGGTGTAGCTAAACCTGTATCTGTAACGGTAGATACTATGGGAACAGGAAGTATAGATGATGAAAAACTATCAACTTTTGTACATGATACATTTCCTTTAACACCAAGATGGATTACTGAAAAATTTGCTCTAGATAAACCTTCAGCATCTACTTTTCTTTATGCAGATGTTGCAGCACGTGGTCAAGTAGGTCAAAGTGATTACCCTTGGGAAAAGTTAGACGTTATAGATACATTTAAAACATTAAAAGGCTAGAAATATGAAGATATCAGTAATCGGAACAGGTTATGTAGGTTTAGTAAGTGGAACTTGTTTCGCTCAAATGGGAAACAGTGTAACCTGTGTAGATATTGATGAAAAAAAAGTGCAGAGCCTTAAAGAAGGAATTATTCCTATCTATGAACCTGGTTTAGAAGACATGGTTCTTGAAAACTATAAGGCGGGTACATTAGCCTTTACTACGGATATTCAAGACGCTGTAGCTAATACAACTATCTCTTTCATTGCGGTTGGGACACCTATGGGGCAAGATGGCTCAGCCGATCTTCAATATGTTTTAGCGGTTGCAAAAAGTATAGGTGAACATATGGAAAACTACATGGTAATTGTTGATAAGTCGACAGTACCAGTAGGAACAGCAGATAAAGTAACCGCGACTATTCAAGCTGAACTTGATAAACGTGGTTCGGACCTGAAGTTTGATGTTGTTTCAAATCCAGAATTCCTAAAAGAAGGTGCAGCAATTCAAGATTTTATGCACCCTGACCGTGTAGTTATTGGAGCTGACTCAGAGCAAGCTATGCAAGTTATGCATGATTTGTATTCACCTTTTATGAAACATCATGATAGATTTATTGGTATGGATATTAAATCAGCAGAGATGACAAAATATACAGCTAATGCAATGCTTGCAACAAAAATTTCTTTTATGAATGAGATTTCAAATATTTGTGAACTTGTGGGTGCAGATATTAATAAAGTAAGAAATGGAATCGGTTCAGATTCAAGAATTGGTTACAGCTTTATTTATCCCGGTTGTGGTTATGGTGGTTCATGTTTCCCTAAAGATGTTCAAGCCTTGGCTAAAACATCAAAAGACTTTGGTTATACACCAAGAATTTTAGATGCGGTTGAAGCAGTTAATTATGACCAGAAATCTGTAATCTCAAGAAAAGTATTTGACAGATTCGGAAAAGACCTAAGTGGAAAAACTTTTGCTGTTTGGGGACTTGCTTTTAAACCAGAAACAGATGATATGCGTGAAGCTTCTTCAATTACTATTATTAATGAAATTACAGCGGCTGGTGCAAAAGTAATTGCCTATGACCCTAAAGCACGACACGAAGCAGAAAATTATTATTTAAAAGATAATAAGAGTACATCGTATGTTGATTCTAAATATGAAGCATTAAAAGGTGCTGATGCAATTATTCTAGTAACCGAATGGCAAGAATTTAGAAGTCCTGATTTTGATGAGATGAAAAAACTTCTTAATTCAAATATCTTTTTTGATGGGCGTAATCAGTTTGATAAAAACCGTATGAATGAAATTGGGTTTGAATACTTTCAAATTGGGGTGTAGTTTCTAACTTCTGAGTGCATTTGCACTCATCTTTCTTTAATTAAAAAACATAAAATAACAAAACATCATTATAAATTTCAAAATTTTCTCTACATTTAAACAAAGTATATTCTTGTTTAAAGTATAATTACGAAAATTAATCTTAAGAATTAAATGTTTAGGGGAAATAATGAAGTTAGTTAATATCTTATTAATGGCACTGCTTGTGTTGAGCTCAGGGTGTAGTTTAAAAGAGTATAGACTCTTTCAAGGTGATGAAGTAAGTGAAGATCCAACAGTAGTGTCGGATGAAGAGTACGCCGAGGAAGTTACGTTTGAATATAAGATTCAACCTAATGATAGAGTCCAAATTCAAGTTTTTAACCAGATGGGGTCTTCTCAACAAATAAGTTCTATTGTTGATCAAACAAGTGCTGGACAAACTAGTAGCGAAGGTGGTACAGGGTTTTTAGTCACAAGAAGAGGAACCGTTCGTTTGCCTTTAATAGGTAGTGTAAAACTTGTAGGATTAACTGAAGATCAAGCATCGAAACATTTAATTGAAGAATACAAAACATATTTACGAAATCCATATGCAGTAGTAGAAATTAAAAATCAGAGAGTAATTATGATTGGCGAAGTTAATAGTCCAGGTGTAATTCCAATTACAAATGGAACAATGAACTTAGTTGAAGCAATTGCTAGAAGTGGAGATATGACGGACTGGGCAATGCGTACTCACATAGTTATCTTACGAGGTGATTTAAGAAAACCTGAGGTACGTGTTGTCGATCTTACCCAATTGTCAGCTTTAAATATGAGTAGTTTATATTTACGAGATAGAGATATTGTTTATGTTCAACCAAGAGCAGCAAAAGGGATGCAACTATTTACACAAGAGGTTACACCGCCATTTACTTTAATTGGAACATTGTTAACACCATTTGTATTAATAGACACACTTAAAAGTGGTAACTAGAATGGGCAAAGAAGTTTCTGATGATGTTCAACCGATAGATTTTAAACGCGTCATTATTATACTGTTACGATATAAGTTTGTAATTGTTTTATCTACCATTTTATTTGGTTTGATATCTGGGTATATGGCGTACTTTAAACCTTCAATGTACAGTGCCACCTTAAAACTTGAGATAAAAAAGTCTGAAAAAGGTTCTAGTAATAAGGGTGATCTTGTTGCCACTGCTTTGGGTGGTGGAGTAAAAGACCTGGGACAAGAGATAGAAGTTATCGGTTCAAAGTATATGGCATTAAAAGTTTTAGAGCATATAGAACTAGGAACGCGGTATTACACAAAGAAAAAATATAAATTAGTTGAATTATATAAACAATCGCCTTTTATTGCTAATGTTGAATTTATGGATTCTAAAGTGTACGGGAAACGCATTTCTTTTCGTCCTATAAATAAAGACAAGTTTACGATTGCAATACTAGCAAAAGCTTCCAAAATAGATAAAATGATGAGTTTTATTACAGGTTCAGATGAAAAAACATTGTTTACTGAAACTTATAATTATGGAGAAAAAATTAGTACACAATGGTTTGAATTAACAATTGAAAAGGTGCAAGAAGTTCAACCGGGAGAATATTACTTTTCTTACGTCCCAAATAAGCATATGAACACATTCATTCGTTTTGGATTGAATGCTTTTATGACCTCTCGAGGTGGTTCAATTATGAAAGTGACTTTTGAAGATACTATACCTAAGCGTGCGCAAGAAATTTTAATTGCAGTTGGGAATACTTATAAGAATGATGAACTAGATAGAGAACAAAAGCAAGAAGATAGAACACTTGAGTTTATTGATAGTCAATTGAAGGATTTTAGTAGTGTATTAAATAAATCAGCTAATAAGCTCAAGTCATTTAAACAGACTGAGTCTGTTGTAGATTTAGAAAGTACAGCAACTGAAACTTCAACGCGTTTAAAAGATGTGAAAGATCAACTCAGAGAGATTGAAATACAAGAAAGAATCTTAGCTAATCTTTTAGACTTTATGAAAAATAATGAAAAACTAGATGCTGTCTCAATCTCTAGTGACGCCTTATCAAACTTAGCAATATATGAAAGTATTGAACAATATCATGCGTTAAGTAAAGCTAAAAGGGAATTATTAGTTGGTGTGACAGAATTTCACCCTGATATTGTCAGTTTAAATGAAGAGATGAGACTTTTAAAAGATAATTTGAAATATCTTGTGATTAGTACATCAACAAACCTGAAGTATAAAACTACTAGACTAAAAGAAAAAATGGCAGAGTACAAAAAAGATTTGTACTCTATCCCTCGTAAAGCAGGTACTCTTGCTAATCTTAATAGAAGTTATAGTATCAATGAAGGTATTTATACTTTTTTATTAAAAAAACGAATAGAAACAGCTATAGTTAACTCTTCAAGAATACCGAACGTTCGTGTTATGGAATCTCCAGAAGTTCCTCGTAACCCTTTTAAACCTAATAGAAAGTTTATTATTTTAACTGGATTAATAGTCGGCTTTATTTTTGGTGCGATTATAGCTTTTGTGTTGTATTTTCGTGATTATACAATTAAGGATATTGACGAAGTAAAAGCTGTCGTTAAAATTCCATTTTTTGGTCAGATTCCAAAACTTGTTAAAGGAAAATATACGGTTGCCTATGAAGAGGCATTTAGAACACTTAGGACAAATTTAGAATTTGTTAAAGTCAATAAAAATTCTAAGATAATTTTGCTTGCTTCTGCTATATCTGGAGAAGGAAAATCAACGTCCATTAAAAATCTTTCAGAAATGCTTGTTAAGTTAAATAGAAAAGTAATAGTACTAGATTTTGACCTTAGAAGACCAAGTATTCATGAATATTTTGATGGCCTTGTTAACGATATTGGAATTAGTACATTACTATCAGGGCAGAGTAACTTACAAGATAGTCTTCAAAAAACAAAAGATGGTATAGATGTTTTGTGTGCAGGTCCAAAACCGCCAAATCCATCTGAGCTTATTATGTCAGATGCATCGAAATTACTATTTAAAACACTAAGTAGTACATATGATTATATTCTAATTGATTCACCTCCATACTCTATTGTTACTGATGCCAATATTTTGATGAAAGAAGCAGATATAACATTGTTTACAGTAATGGTAGAACATACAAAACGTGATACAGTTAAAAAACTAAATTCAATTGTTGAACAATACGAGATTAAATCTGCAGGAATTATTTATAATGGTCTAAAACTTAGTAAAGTAGACAAGAATGGATATGGATATTTCGATTAGAAACTATGTTTAAATCGATAAAAAATAAGTTTAGTGATAAGAATAAACTCAATATCAAAGTAGATATACACTCACATCTGATACCAGAGATTGATGATGGGTGTTTTGATATGAAAGAATCATTGAAACTTGTTAAAGAATTGCAGGCTTTAGGTTATAAAAAGCTAATTATTACGCCACATATTATGCAAAAAAAATATCCTAATAACTTTAAAATAATCAGACAAGCGTTATTAGAGTTACGCTCTTTCTTAAAAGTTAAAAATATAGATATAGAAGTAGAAGCTGCCGCAGAATATTATTGCGATGACTATTTTCTTTCTTTAATAAAAAACGATGAACTCTTATATTTTGGTAATAAATATGTGTTATTTGAATTACCATATAATACTTACCCATCAAATCTAGATGAAGTAATAGAAGCTTTATTAAGAAAAAAATATAAACCTGTGTTAGCTCATCCTGAAAGATATCGTTTTTTAAATACTGTTTTAGATTATAGAAATTTAAAGAAAAAAGGGCTGTGGTTCCAAGTTAATATCAATTCAGTTGGTGGTTACTATGGTATTGATGTTAAGAAAAAGGCCTTAATGTTGTCTCAAAAAGGAATGATTGATTTTACTGGTAGTGATATACATAATCAAAAGCAGATGGATAGTTATAAAGATACGATATTCTGTAATCAAATTGAGTCACTTTTTCGTAATAATAAAATTTTAAATGATGAAATTTAATATTAACTGTTGTTTAATCAAAAACAGAATATAATACAAATTATTAATTATATGTATAAAACTATAGGGGACAATAATAAAAATGAATAAATTTTCTGATTTGACGAAAGAGATGGAAACAACACAAAAGACTTGGCTAATTACTGGTATAGCAGGATTTATTGGGTCAAATATTGCAGAATTCTTATTAGAGCATAACCAAAAGGTTGTAGGATTAGATAACTTTTCTACAGGTTATCAAAAAAACTTAGACTTGGTATGTGAAAGTGTTGGAAAGGAAAAATATAAAAATTTAATTTTTATTAAAGGTGATATTAGTGAGTATGCAACTTGTGCAAAAGCTTGTTTAGGTGTAGATATTGTTTTACACCAAGCCGCGTTAGGGTCTGTTCCTAGGTCTATCGCTGATCCTATAACTTCAAACTTGTCAAATGTAACAGGTTTTTTAAATATGTTGACGGCAGCTAAAAATGAGGGTGTAAGTCGTTTTGTTTATGCTTCATCAAGTTCTGTTTATGGGGACTCCCAAGAGTTGCCAAAAGTTGAAGACCGTACAGGGAATTTACTCTCACCTTATGCGGTTATGAAATACACTAATGAATTATATGCCTCTGTATTTACGCGAACATATGGGATAGAATGTATAGGTCTTCGTTATTTCAACGTTTTTGGAAAACGACAAGACCCTAATGGTGCTTATGCTGCTGTAATTCCAAAATGGATAGGACAGATTTTAGATGGTGAAGAAGTTTTTATTAATGGCGATGGTGAAACAAGTCGTGATTTTACATATATAGATAATGTTGTTCAAGTGAATGTTTTAGCAGGTATGACAAATAATAAAACTGCTTTCGGAGAGGCCTTTAATACGGCTATTGGAGGACGAGAGACATTAAATAATTTGTATCAATCTATTGCAAAAGGTTTAAAAGAAAACCTTCCCACATTAGAGATAAAAGACCCTGTTTATAGAGATTTTAGAGTTGGTGATATTCGACATTCTAATGCTAATATTGATAAATTGAAAGAGATTCTTCAATATGAACCAACCCATAGTTTAAAGAAGGGTTTAGAAGAGTCGTTAACTTGGTATATAAACGATGCAAAACAAGCTTTATGAAAACAGTGTTTATAGGAATGTCATTAGAAAAACATTCAACAACAGAGTATTTCGAAGCTATATATAAAGAGTTTATTAACGAGGGTTATCAAGTTGTGATTTTTACTGATGGACAAAGGTCTGGTCTTGTTAATAAAAACGCTAATCCAATTATTTTAACGTGGCCATCAAGAAGACCAACTGGATTAAAAGATATGCTTTTTTTTGCTTCAAAAATTCGTTTGTACAAGCCTGGTGTAGTTATTTCAAACTTTGGCTCTGTGAATGTCATGACTATGATGAGTTTTTTACTTAGTGTACCAAAGCGAATAGTTTGGGTACATACATTAAGTACACAGTTAGGTCAATACTCAAAATTTTCAAAAATTAGAAAGAATTTAATTTATTTAATGGCAACGAATTTAATAGCAAATTCTAACGCAATGAAAAAAGATATCCAAAACACTAATCGATTCGTGGATAGCAAGGTTAAAGTCATACCAAATGCATTAGAAATTAAAGAGGTTGAAAATGTACAAAGAGATGAAAACCTTGTGGTCTTTGCCGGTAGACTACATAGAATAAAAGGTGTAGATATTTTAATAAGAGCTTTTAAGCTTGTACATGAAAAAGTACCAAGTTTAAAGTTGAAAATAGTGGGACCAGGTGAAGAAGTTAAGATGCTTAGTAGTTTAGTTACAGAATTAAACCTTTCTGAGGTGATTTCCTTTGAAGGCCCTACAGGTAAAGAAGGTGTGCTTAAGTACTTTAAATCTGCTAATTTTGTGGTTGTCCCTAGTCGTAGTGAAGCATTTGGTTATGTTGTGATTGAAGCAATGTCCCTAGGTACACCTGTTATTGGGTCTGATGTTGATGGTATTTTAGAGATAATTACGCATGAGAAGAATGGACTTTTATTTAAGGAAGGCAATGCAAAAGACTTGTCAGAAAAAATCTTAGATATGAAAAACTTATTACTTGACTCAGATGAAATGCGTATAAATGCATATGAGTTAGTTAATGAAAAATATAATGTAAATAAAATCGCAAAAGATTTTGTTGAGTATATATCAGTATAAATGAAAGGAATAATATGATAAAAATAGCAGTAATTGGATTGGGGTATGTTGGGTTGCCTCTTGCAGTAGAATTTGGAAAAAAGTATGAAACGGTTGGTTTTGACATTGCGCAATGGCGTATTGATGAGTTGCGTTCTGGTTATGATAGAACATTAGAACTAAATGAAGAGCAGCTAAAAGATGCTCCAATGATGTCATATACTAATCAATTAGATGACCTTAAGTCATGTAACTATTTTATTGTTACAGTACCAACGCCTATTGATAAAAATAAACGTCCCGATCTTACACCCCTTTTTAAAGCAAGTGAAAGTATTGGTAAAGTACTTAATAAAGGGGATATCGTTATCTATGAATCAACAGTTTACCCTGGTGCGACTGAAGAAGATTGTGTTCCTGTTTTAGAAAAGTTCTCAGGCCTAAAGTATAATGAAGATTTCTTTTGTGGCTATTCACCTGAGCGTATTAACCCTGGAGATAAGGAACATACAGTTTCTAAGATTTTGAAAGTTACGGCGGGTTCTACACCTGAAATTGCTAAAAAAGTTGATGATTTATACAAGAGTGTTATTACAGCAGGAACGCATTTAGCACCTAGCATTAAAGTTGCAGAAGCAGCTAAGGTTATTGAGAATTCTCAAAGAGATATAAACATTGCTTTTGTAAATGAATTAGCAATTATTTTTAATAAACTTGGTATTGATACTAATGCTGTTTTAGAGGCTGCTGGGACAAAATGGAACTTTTTAAAATTTAAACCAGGTCTTGTTGGTGGTCACTGTATTGGTGTCGATCCATATTACTTAACGCATAAGGCTCAAGAGATTGGGTACAACCCTGAAATTATTTTAGCGGGTCGTCGTTTGAATGATAACATGGGAATTTATGTGGCTAATCAAGTAATTAAACTTATGATTAAAAAAGGTCATAAAATTGAAAAAGCGAATGTCCTTGTTTTAGGTATTACTTTTAAAGAAAATTGTCCAGATATTCGTAACTCACGGGTGATTGATGTGATTAATGAACTGAAAGATTTTGAATGTAATGTATCTGTATATGATGCATGGGCAGATAGCAAAGAAGTTGAACGTGAATATGGATTTCCTTTAATAGATGAAAAGACATTAAGTAAGAATAAATATGATGCAGTTATATTAGCAGTATCTCATGATAAATTTAAAACTATTGATATAGATAGTCTGAAAAATAATGATGGCGCTATTGTATATGACATCAAATCAGTACTTAAAACAAGTGATGGAAAACTGTAAAACTAATAAATTTGATTTAGGGAAAAAATGAAAAAACTTTTTAAAATAATGAACTTTAGAAATGATAAAAAGCTCGTTTCTTGGATTTTGTTTTTAACATTGTTAAAGACAGCTGTTGAAACAGTGGGTATCTCTTTGATGATGCCTTTTATACAGATCTCTATGAATTTTGATGAAATCCATGAAAATAAATATTATGAGATGGTGTACTCATTTTTAGATATAAATTTAGAACAGGATTTTGTTTTACTTTTTGGTGTATTTTTATTAGTGTTTTTTCTTTTGAGATCGTTTTATACAATCTTTTACGCATACACACTTTCTAAGTTTACTAAAAAGTTTTATCTTATGATTGTCGAAAAACTTTATCATAGTTATTTAGGACTAAGTTATAGAGATTTCATTGATCGTAATAGTAGTAGAATGAAACAGGTAGTGACCCAAGAAGCACAAAACAGTGAGGCCTTTGTTAGTACATTAATTACAACATTTAGTGACTTGTTAACAATTATAGTTGTATACATTGTATTGTTATATATTGATTGGAAAATCACTATTGTTTTTACCTTTGTGCTGGTTATAAATGTTGTTTTACTCAAACGAACAATTACTCCTAGAATAAAGAAAAAAGGAGCTGAGAAGACAGAGCTACATCGTAGTATGTACAAAACTCTTGATGAAACTTTTGGGAATTTTAAAATGATTAAGTTACGGTCATCAGAAGAAAATACTGAAAAAGTTTTTGGTACGCTTATGCAACGTTTGGTAAGACTAGCTATTACAAATGGTGTATTGCTTATGCTTCCAAGATTGTTTTTAGAGTTTATTAGTTTTGGACTTATCATTAGTATAATTATGTACTGGATTATGGAGTATAACGAAAATGTATCTAGGTTTCTTGGAATATTAACAGTTTTCTTCTTTGCTATATATAGATTAATGCCATCGGTTAATAGAGTATTTCAAAGTTATAATAATTTAAATTTTTTAAAGAGATCGTTAGAAATCGTTAGTGAACATATCCTTGAAAGAAAAGAAGACTTTGGAGATGAAGAAGTAAGTTTAACACGTGATATAGTTTTAAATAATCTTAACTTTGAATACATCCAAGATAAACCTATTTTAAAAGATATTAATTTAACTATACATAAGGGTGAGAACGTCGCTTTTGTCGGACCAAGTGGAAGTGGAAAAAGTACTATCGTTGATATTATTATTGGTTTATATAATCCAACTAGTGGAAGTATAGAAATTAGTGGTCAAACCTTAGATAAATCAAATAAACGCTCATGGCGTAAACAGGTTGGATACATTCCACAAGATATATTTCTTTTAGATGCTACTGTTTCAGAGAATGTCGCTATGGAACCATTGGAAGAGTTAGACGAAGACCGTGTAATAGAAGTGCTAAAAGAAGCTTATTTATATGACTTTTTAGTAGAACATCAAGAAGGGCTTGCCACAATTGTTGGTGACAAGGGTGTAAAACTAAGTGGAGGGCAGAAGCAACGTATTGCTATTGCACGTGCGCTTTATCATGATCCTGAGATACTTGTATTAGATGAGGCAACAAGTGCATTAGATACAGCAACTGAAATAGAAATTATGAAAAATATTTATGAAGCAGGTGCCAATAAAACTTTATTGATGATTGCACATAGGCTGAGTACTATCGAAAATTGTGACACGATATATACTTTGGAACATGGAAAAATTATAGATATTAAAAAAAATAAAAAAATAGTTTAGATAATAGAAGGAAAATTTCAAATGTGGAAAAAGGTATCGGTAAGGTGGACAAAGTTTTATTGGAACTCTTATTTTAAGATTTTAAAATTATTTAATTCAGATAAATTACTTTTTTTGTATTGGTATAACAAAACACAAAATTTTGGAGATACGATTAATCCATTGTTTATCTCTATTATCAGTCAAAAAAAAATAGTATGGATGAACCCTGTGTTAGGTTCTGTTCCTTATATACATGCTATTGGATCTATCATTGAGTTTAATGCGCCTAACAGTATTATATGGGGTTCTGGTTTTATTAGTGAAGATAGTGATTTAAGAGCCACTCCTTTAGCTATTAAAGCTGTTCGTGGTCCAAAAAGTAGACAAAGATTTCTTGACTATGGACTTGAGTGTCCTGAAGTGTATGGCGATCCTGCTTTACTTTTTCCTAGAGTTTATTTTCCAAAAATAGAAAAAAAATATCGTTTAGGAATAATGCCGCATTATGTTGAGAAACAGAGCTTATGGTTGCAAAATATTATCAAGTCTCATAAAGATATAAAGATCATAGATGTTCAAGAAGAAGATGTATGGAAAGTAATTGATGATATGTTGTCATGCGATAAAATTGCCTCTAGTTCTTTGCATGGACTGATTGTAGCTGATGCGTATGGAATTCCATCATCTTGGATTAGTTTTTCGGATAAACTTCATGGTGGGACTTTTAAGTTTTTTGATTATTTTTTATCTGTGGGACGTACGGATACAGAGGCTTTGAAAATTAATGAATCGACAACAATTAAAGAGATAGAATCATCATTTTATGATTATAAAATCGATATTGATTTAGAAAAATTAATAGAAGCAGCTCCTTTTAAAGTAAGTTTCCCTGAAAATATTGAAGCAAGACCGAGCATAGTCGAAGGCTCTGTTTAATATGAGTGAAAAAAAGATGGATTGCCCTATTTTTGTTATTAATTTAAAAAAAGATTTAAAAAAAAGAAATACTATGCAGTCTATGGCAGATAGATATTCTTATAAACTTAATTTTATTGATGCTGTTTATGGAAAAGATTTAGACCAAGGTTATATTGACTCTGTATGTAATCATGAAGAGTCAATAAAATTGTTTAATCGTCCTCTCTTCCGTGGAGAGGTGGGTGTGGCTTTAAGTCAAATGTCTATATATAAAAAGATGTTAGATGAAGATATTGAACAGGCTATTATATTTGAAGATGATGTGATTTTTGATGACTCTTTAGGTGAAGTTATTAAGCATATTGATGATTTTCCAAAAGATCTCGAACTGATTCTTTTGGGATATCATCGAGGGTTTATAAGTAATACAAAATACCGCATAAGTTTTAGAGAAAAAAAACAGATATCGAAAAATTTCAAGGTAGTTAGGTTTACTGATAAAATGGATGGGGCCTTTGCTTATCTTATAACTAAAAAAGGTGCTAAAAAGTTATATGAGATTTTGAACAAGTCTATAATTAAAGCAGTTGATAACTATACAGGTGATGATAGTTATATAAACCTATATGGTTTATGGCCAAAATGTGTGCATGTTGATGCTTCATTAGAAAGTACAATTAATGAAGAAAGAAAAATGTTTAATACTCAAAGTGCCAAAAAGAAAGAACTGTCCGGTGTAAAAATAGTTCTAAATAGTTTAGGAATTTTCAGACCTCTACAGTTACTTATGGGAAAATACATGGAAATTAAAAATGAGTTAAAGCATCTTCCTCTAATGCTGAAAAAACCAAAAAAGTATGAGTTATAGATGAAAAATAAATACAAAAAACTTAAAAACTTATTGTTTAAGCCTTTTTATTTTTTCTATTATAAACTTATGTATATGATGAAAAGTAGATCAAGTATATTCTTATATTGGTTTAATCTTGGACAAAATTTCGGGGATTCTATTAATCCGTTATTAGTGTCAATTTTAAGTTCAAAAAAGGTTTTTTATATAGAACCAAAATTTTCTTGCACTCCTTATGTATCTGCAATTGGTTCTATTATAGAACATGGTAATAAAAACACAGTAATTTGGGGCTCAGGATTTATTAGCAGTGATAGTGAGTTAAAACAGATGCCTTTAAAAGTACTTGCAGTACGTGGACCACGTAGTAGAGATCGATTCTTGAAATATGGCGTAGATTGTCCTGTAGTATACGGGGATCCGGCTTTATTACTGCCTCGTGTGTATTTTCCAAAGATTGAAAAAAGATATAAGTATGGTTTTATTCCACATCATAGTGATTTAGATAATACTTGGCTTAAAAATAATGTTGAAAATAATGAAGAGTTGCTTATTATTGATTTGACAAAAATGGATATGGGTGAAGTTATAGAAGAAATTTTATCTTGTGAAAAGATTATATCAAGTTCTTTACATGGGATTATAACTGCAGACGCTTATGGTATCCCTTCTGTATGGATAGAGTTTTCAAATAAGGTCTGGGGAAAAGGCTTTAAGTTTTTGGATTATTTTGAATCAGTTGGGCGTAAAGAGAAAACACCTTTAGCTATTACTAAAGCAACTTCTATAGAAGAAATCTCATCTCTTTTTTATGAGTACAACATACAAATCGACTTAGATAAACTTATTAAAGCTGCCCCTTTTGAAATTAGCTTTCCTCAAAATATTGAAGATAACCCATTTCAAGTTTTAAAGGAAAGACATGGATAAAATAAAATTCGCTGTTTTATTACCTGAAGTTGTCAATCCAAGTATTCCAGGGGGTGGACACCTTTTTACTGTTGGTTTTGCAAAGTTACTAAAAGAACATGCAGAAGTTGAACTGGTCTCTTATAATCTTAAAGAAGAGGGTATTTGGTACCTTCCTGAAGTCGAAGAAAAACTTGAAAAAGAGGGTTATGTTTGCATTATAACGTGGGGGCCTCATGTTAATTTTCTTTTAGAAAAATATTATGGTAAATTTCCTCTTGTTTATTTGCAACAATCGATGGACTGGGGTATTAACTTACCTATAGATGTACCGGTATTGTGTGTGAGTAAATATGTGATGGCAATGGCACAATTAGAATGGCCTTCAAATCCACAATTTTATATGCCTATTGTTTTACCTGAAGAGTGTAAAAACACAGATCAACAAAGAGATATTGACGTCTTAATAGTAAAAAGAAAGTTGCCTGAATATATAACACAAACATTACGAAAAGAGCTTGAAAAACAGTGTAATGTATATTATCTTGATAGTTTTGTCACTAGGGAAGAATTATATGCCCTTTTTAATCGTTCTAAAACGTACTTGTATGCGTTTGATCCACAAAGGTGTGAACATACGTCGTCAGGTTGGAGAATGATGGAAGGTGGTTCTTTACAAGCATTAGAAGCAATGTTATGTGGGTGTACCGTTTTTTCTGATTTAAGGGGTGGACCTATTGATTTTGTTCAACCCTGGGAACATGGGTATAAGCTTCAAACTCACTCTATGCAGTGGGATATACATCAAATTTTAAATGCTATTCATAAGTTTCCTCAAAT
>Ga0256826_1000938_pt1 | contig 18173 bp, 23 predicted proteins | sample CV79metaG_FD_185975 | JGI IMG/M metagenome (GOLD analysis project Ga0256826, IMG submission 185975) | Hydrothermal vent microbial communities from East Pacific Rise, Pacific Ocean - CV79 | ecosystem: Environmental > Aquatic > Marine > Hydrothermal vents | place: Pacific Ocean: East Pacific Rise...
ATGCTTCTTGCTGCTAAAGATGAAGATGGTTTATGTTTAGTTAGACCAGAAAAACCTAAAAAGGCAGGCACACCGATTGGATGAGACTTGAAAATGTCCTTGCACTTACTCATGGTTCACTTGTAAATAAACCATTTGTAAATACTTTTACAAATATTGTTTTTGATTCAAAGGCAGTAAAAAGAGGTGATCTTTTTTTAGCCTTTGATGAAGAAACAATAGACGATGCTATTTTTAATGGAGCATATGGGATTATATTTTCTAAACCTACTCAAATTAGTGATAGTGAAATAGCATGGATAAAAGTTCAAGATATTTCGCAGGCATTAAAACGTTTACTCAGATTTAGACTTATTGAAAAAAATATTAATGTTTATGAATCTAATGAAATAGTATTAAAACTAGCTTTACAAATTGTTACAGAGCCTCGCTTCATAGCACTTGATGGGACTATTAAAGATATATTTAAACAACTTTGGGATGTAGAAGATAATTCAATAATACTATTTTGCCCTACTCTTGTAGATAAAGAAATTTTTACAAAAACTATTGAGCTTTCTAATAACTCATTTACTCATATTAATATAGTAGAACAGACTTTATTTGAAACTTCTTTTATTTATAATGATATTTTTCATGAAAGACAACAACTTTCACCTTTTTTTATGCCTTATTTGGAAATAGTACTTAATCTATTTCATAATTTGAAAATAAACTATCGTTTACGAAAGTTTACACCCATAGAACATTTTGAAGCTGTTTTTACAAATAAAAAGTTCGAAATTAAAGAGTTTGGCACAAGTGATAAAGTTTTAATTTTTGAAAACAATTCTTCTCTTGTTCAATCTGAAATATTATTTTTACAAAGAGAAGCATCATGGGCCAAAATAATTTATATAGTGCCAAAGAAAGAGCAATATTTAATAGATACGATAAGTATAAAAAACTCTATTCAAGTTTATACTAATAAAGATGAAATTATTAATCTCCTAAAGGATAGTGATTTTCATTTTGCACTTATTGTTGGTACTGACAAGTCTATATTGTCTAAACCTCTAAATAATCAATCAGAAGTATCACTATTTGATTTATACAATTTTTAAAGGAACCTTTATTTATGAATAGAAGAACTTTTTTAGCTACTACTTCAACAGCTACTGTATCTTTAGCTTTAAGTGCTTGTAATGAAAATAATCGTCAAGCTATCGATTACTCGAAACATCCAAGTAAAGAAAAAAATGTAAAACATATTAATTTAAATAAAAATAAAAAAACCACTATTAAACTTGCAACATCATGGCCTGCGCATTTCCCTATTATGGGAACTGGTGTTGAGAAATTTGCACAGAGAGTTAAAGATGTTAGTGGTGGAAGTTTAGAGATAAAAATATTTCCAAAAAATGTTTTAGTCCCTGCCCTAGCTGTTTTTGATGCTACAAGTAGTGGACAAATTGATGCTTTTCATTCAGGACCATATTATTGGAAAGGGAAAAATTCAGCATTTTCGTTATATAGTGGATTACCTTTTGGTTTTACATCCGAAGAGATAAATTCATGGATGACATTTGGTGGAGGACTTGAACTATGGCGAGAACAGTATTCAAAGTATAATCTTTATCCTTTTTTAGGTGGAAATACCAATATTCAAATGGGAGGCTGGTTTAGAAAACCTATTAATTCACTGAAAGATATGCAAGGTTTAAAAATGCGTATACCTGGTTTAGGTGGTGAAGTCTTTTCTAAAATGGGGGTAAATCCTATCTTATTACCTGCTGGTGAGATTTATACTTCTCTTGAGCGTGGTGTTATTGATGCTACGGAATGGGTTGGTCCAGCATTAGATATCAAGATGGGATTTTACAAAGTAGCTCCTTATTATTATTCTGGTTGGCATGAACCAGGTTCAATACTTGAATTAACTTTTAATAAATACTCTTGGAGTAAACTGGCGTTTGAACATCAATCTATAATTGAAGTATGTGCAAGTGAAATGAATGCAAATATGACTTCACAATTCCATCATGACAATATTTATGCACTTCAAAAACTTAAAAGCTTAGGTGTTAAACTTGCTTCTTTTCCAAAAGATGTTAATGATGCTGGTAAAAATGCTTTACTAGAAGTTGCCGATGAATTAAGTAGTCAAAATGATGATTTTCTAAAAGTTTATACTTCTATAAATGATTATCTTAAACTCTCTCGTGCTTGGAGTGATGTAAGTCTAAGCAAATTTTTAAATGAACGTTAAAGGCTTCTTTTTTTGAAAACATTATTTTTTCTTTTGATTATATTTCCTATCTCTATTCTGGCATCTTTTAAAGCAACTATTGTTGACTTTAACACTATGAAGCCTATCTCTTCTGCTAAAATAATAGATAAAAATAAAATTTATTATAGTGATACTAATGGTACATTTAGTATAGATAATAGTGTTAATTCTATTCATATTAAAGCATATGGATATAGACCTTACTCTTTTGAGACTAATATTACTTCTACTTTATTAAAATTAAAACCTATAAAAATAAATGCTTTATATCTTACATTTTGGGGCGCTAGTAATAATTCTAAAACTCTTAAAAGAATTATTAAACTCATTAAAGAGACAGAAGTAAATGCTGTTATAGTAGATGTTAAAAATGAATATGGTTCTACATCATTTTACACTTCATTTGAACAAGCCAATAATTATGGTGCACATAAAAATAGAACAAATAGAAATATACAAAAATTTATTAAAAATATGAAGAAAAACAATATATATACAATAGCTAGAATCGTTACATTTAAGGATGAACTACAAGCATCTAATAACCCTGAGTATGCACTTAAGCGAGATAGTAATGGTAGCATATGGAGAAATCATGATAATATGGCATGGGTAGATCCATTTGATACTCGTTCTCATGACTATACAATTAGTATAGCAGAAGAAGCAGCTAAAGTTGGTTTTGATGAAATAAATTTTGATTATATTCGTTTTCCAGCTAAATCAGGATTAAGATTTTCTAAAAAGAATACACAAGAAAACCGTGTAGAAGCTATTGAGACTTTTCTAGATACAGCAAAACATAGACTAGAACCTTATGGTGTTTTTATTTCTGTTGACACATATGGTAATATATTGTGGAGTACCGAAGATGATAATAATATTGGACAAGTTTTAGAATCTCTTGCTAATCATTCAGATTATATTGCACCTATGCTGTATCCATCAGGATTTGCTGCTGGGTCTTTTTACTTTGACTATCCGGCTAGTCATCCTTATGCTGTTATATATAGAAGTGTTAACAATATCAAAGATAAAATAAATTTATCAAGAGTAAGACCGTGGCTTCAATACTTTAAAGATTACAATAAAAAACATCTTCCTTATGAAAAGTTTGAGGTTCAAGAGCAAATTCGTGCTACAAAACAGCTCAATACAAATGGTTGGATGATGTGGTCACCTTCAAGTAAATACCATAAGAGTTATTTAATTAAATAAGTCTTATACTTTTTAATTTATCTCTATATATTTTTGAATTTGATAAATATTGTTCTACAAGAGCATGAAACTCTCTAGAATGATTCATATATTTCAAATGTGCTAGTTCATGAACAACGACATAATCAATTAAATTTTTATCTATACGAGTCAACTCTTTATTTAAAGTAATCTCTTTTTTTGAATTACAACTTCCCCATCTACTTTTCATTTTTCTGAACTTTACTATTTTATATTCTAAATTCATCTTAGAAGAAAAATAATCTATTCTCTCTTGTAAAAATTCTAATGAATAAAGAGGTATTGGCTCTATAAGTATTAGGTTTTCAATTTTAGTTAACTGTTTTTGAATCCAAACTTGTTTTTTTTCTAAAAGAGACTTGATATAATTAGAATTATTACTATTAGTTTTTATTGTAATAGTTTTATTTTTATCTATTGAAATATAACTATGTTTCAATTTTTTATTTAGAATTATTTTTATATTCTCAAATTGATATTTATTAGTATCACTCATATTCTATGGGGTCTTCAACTCCAGCTTTTAAAAACCCATTAAGTCGAAGTCTACAACTATCACAAACACCACAAGCTCTCTTTTCACTTTTATAACACGACCATGTTAAAGATAGAGGAACATCAAGTTCTATAGATTTTTCAACTATTTGAGATTTAAGTAAATGTACTAAGGGCATATCTATAGTAATATTTGTCTCATCTTTAGTACCAAGATTTATTGCATTTTCCATAGATTTTATATAGTTAGCTCTACAATCAGGATATCCACTGCTATCTTCCTGAACAACACCTATACTTACTAGAGAAGCTTCTTCTTTTTCTGCTATTGCTGCAGCCATACTTAGAAATATTCCATTCCTAAAGGGTACATATGTGACTGGAACACCCTCCTCTACTCCTTGGGTAGGTATATCAATGCTTTTATCTGTTAAAGCAGAAGCTCCCAGCTGCTTAAAAAAATCTAAATCTAAAATATACTTTTCTTTTACGTCTAAATTATTGCAAATATTATTAAAACATTCTAGCTCTTTACTTTCTGTTCTTTGATCGTAGTTAAAATGGACTGCTACAATTTCATAACCCTTATCTTTCATAATATATGCACTTAAAGTAGAGTCCATACCCCCACTCATAATACAAACTGCTTTTTTATTTAAGTTATTTTTTTTCATAATGTGATTTTAACATATTTTTTAATCTATATTAAAACAAAGAGATACTACAATAGAATATATTAAATAAAAAAGGATTTATTATGAATGTTTCATCATCAACAAATGGTTCGTCATCAGTAGCTATTGAAGCACAAAAAAAAGCACAAGATGTTCAATCTCAACAACTCCTCAAAGTACTTGAAAGTGCTAATCAGCAGTCACAACAGATGACAGCACAAAAAACAGGTTTAGGAAATGGCTTAAATATAAAAGCTTAAAATCTAATATAAGTCTTGTTCGATATAATTCTATTATGATTGAACTTGACAACCGAACTACTCTAGAAGTAGATGAACCCCTTTTAAATAAAATCGCCAAAACTTTAACAGATAAAGAGATTGAACTCATTATCACAAATAATGCTGAAATTACAGAGATAAACTATAATCATCGTAATATCAATAAGCCTACAGATGTATTAAGCTTTCCGTATGAGACTATGCCAATGACTCCTTTAGGAAGTATTGTTATCTCTCAAGAGTTTATTCAAGAAAAATCATCAGAACTTGGTCATTCAAATTCTAATGAAATGACACTTTTATTTATACATGGTCTCTTACATCTTTTAGGTTTCGATCATGAAGTTGATAATGGTGAAATGCGTAAAAAAGAAGAAGAGATGATTATAAAATTTCAACTTCCAACAAGTTTAATAGTAAGAACACAAGGATAACAATGGATTATATGATATTTTTAGGAGCAATGGGTGCACTTATATATGGAGCAGACTTTATTATTAAAGAATCAGAGAGAATAGCTCTTCACTTTAATATTTCACATTTTGTAATTGGTGCTACACTTGTAGCGTTTGGAACTTCTTTACCTGAAATGGCAGCTTCTATGATGGCAGCTTCTCAAGGAAAAACAGATATGGCAGTTGCAAATGTGATAGGAAGTGTTATTTTCAACATTACATTAGTATTAGGTTTAGTATTTTTTATTGCTAAATCTATGAAACCTGAACGTGATCTTTTTTCTAAAGATAGTGCATGGATTTTAGCTCCTGTTGTGATATTCATTATTATGATTCAAGATGGAGTAATAGGAAGAGTTGATGGTATTCTTTTTCTTTTTATTATGATCTCTTATCTAATTTTTTTATTTACAAGTTCAAAAGAAGATCTTGAAGGTGAAATAGATGACTCTCTAACAAAAGAGTTTAACTGGGTAAAAACAATTATTATGTTAAGTATTGGCTTTCTTTTCACTATTGGTGGAGCTAATTTTGTTATAGAAAGTGGTACTAGTATTGCAAGAAGTTTAAATGTTAGTGAATGGATTATTGGTCTATTTCTTATCTCTTTAGGAACATCACTTCCAGAATTAGTTGTATCTCTTGTTGCTATAAAAAAAGGAAACGCCGATATGAGCATAGGTAATATCATAGGTTCAAATGTAGCTAATTTTTCTATGGTACTTGGTGCATCATCTTTAATAAGCCCTTTAAGTGTAAATTTAGAAGCTAATAGCTTTGACATACTTATAATGATTTCAGCATCACTTATGCTACTGTTTATCCTCGCAAATAAGCTTTATAACAAAGCAGGTGCTATTTTTCTACTTACAATCTTAGCACTTTTTGTGCAAAATTCATTTGCATAAAAAGTTTTAAATTTACTTTTTTATATAACCAAGCTCAAGTAGCTTGTTATATATATCTGAAACTATTCCTCCAGCTGCATGACCACCGTGACCACCATGTTCAACCATAGCCATCACAATATACTGAGGATTTTTATATGGACCATAGGAAGTAAACCAAGCATGAGAACGATTATAATACGCCATTTCATGTTCTAACTTTCGTTTTTTTACATCTTGTTTAATTGCTATAACTTGTGCCGTTCCCGTTTTACCTGCTATTGTCACCTTTGAGTGTAAATAATGGGTCGCTGTTCCTTTTGGATGATTACAAACTTCATACATTGCTTTTTGTATTAAGGGCAGTTTTTTGAGTTCACCTTTAGTTAAAACATATTTAAACTCATTTTGATACTCTTTAGAACCTATCTGTTTCGCTATATGTGGGATAGGTAATTTTCCAGTTGCAATTAGTGCTGTTTGTTGTGCTATTTGAAGTGGTGTTACTAGAAAGTCTCCTTGACCTATAGACATATTTGCTGTTTCACCAATACTCCATATTTTGCCATATTTTTTTCTTTTCCATTCTCTCGAAGGAACTACACCTATGAACTCATTAGGTAAATCTATACCTGTTTTTTTACTAAGTCCATAACGTTTGAGTCCTAGACTCATTTTTCTATTTCCAAGTATTAAGCTACCTTTATAAAAGTAATCATCACAACTTTCCCTAATCGCTTTAGTAATATTAGTTTTATGATGCCCTTTTCTTTTCCAACATCTAAAAATACGGCCACCTAAAGGTAATGATGATTTACAATTAACTTTCCATTTAGCGTTTAAATCTGTTGTTACATAAAGAAGTCCAAGCATAGGCTTGATAGTTGAACCAGGAGGATAAAGCCCATGAATAAGTTTGTTTGTAAAAGGGTGGTCAAGACTCGAAGCAAATTCATTATACATCTTGTGAGACATACCATTTACAAAAATATTTAAATCGTAATTTGGAAAACTAGCAGCAGAAAGAATAGAACCATTAATATCCATTACAATGATTGAGCCTACTTTTCCTTCAAATAGTTTGCTGATATATGCCTGAAGTTCAATATCTAAAGTTAATATAAGCTTTTTATCTTCATCTGCTTGTTTATACATTAACTGTGCAATTTCTTGATTGTTAGCATTTACTTGTATTTTTCTCTCTCCTGGCATTCCCTGAAGATAAGTATTGTAATACTTTTCAAGTCCTGTTTTTCCGGTGTATCCTATTAAGCCTACGAGAGGATCTCTGTTAATATCTTTTCTATTAGCACGTGCTACATACCCTATCATATGTGCTGCTATATTATTGTAAGGGTAAAATCTTTTTGGTGCAGAAACTATCTTAATATTTTTACGTAAATTTAATCTAGTGTAAACTGGTATAATCTCTTTATATGGTATATAGTGTACTATATCTATATAATTATGATTGTAAAAAGACTCTTTCTTCATATAATTTTTTTTCATCTTTTTAAGACTCAAGGATGGTAAAAGTTTTTTAAGAAGCATTATCTCTTCATCTAATTTATGTTTATTCTTTTTCAAACTTAAATGAGGTGCTAGTTCTATTTTAAAACCTAGTTGATTTATAGCTATTGGTTTATTGTGCCTATCTACAATTTCACCACGAACAGGAGAAATTTTCTCTGTTTTGAGTGTATTTTTATGTGATAGCTTTGTATAATGAGAGTTTGACTCAATACTTAAAAAAAATATTCTTGTTAATAACCCTAACCATATCGTAATAAAAATAAAAAGAATAAATTTTGTTTTCATAAAATACTCACTAAAAAGAATTCAATCACTATATAGTAAACTATATAGTAACTCAATTCAGGGGATGAAAGTAAAAAAATCTTACCAATTAAACTCATAAATAAAAAATAACCTATATACGCGATTAAAACATATAAAAACCTAACACATGACTTACAAGAGATACTCTGTTCTATTTTAGGGATGATTAATTTGTATACTATATAAAAATAGATAATAGAACTAAAAAGAGGATATGCATTATTTGCTTCAAACACAACTAAACACAAGGATATAAACAGAAGTAATGTAAAGTCTTTTGATTCTAATGTACGAGAGAGTAAAAAAAACAGTACTGCAAGCATAGGAGGTAGAAAAGGGTATATGCTTACAAGACTACTGTAAAAAATAAAAAATATACTATAGAGAGAAATCTCTATAAAGTTTTGATGAGTGATACTTCGTTGCATACGGGAAAGTGTTTACATTTAATACAATCTGCCCAAATTTTATGTTCTGGGAGGGACTCTTTTGGAATTTCAATAAAACCCAAACGCTCAAAAAAAGCTTGTTTGTATGTAAGACTTAAAACTTTTTTTATACCTAGATTTTCAGCTTCTTCTAGGACTTTTTTTACAAGAATTTCTCCTATTTTTTGTCCTCTATAGCCATCTTTCACGATAAGTGAACGAACTTCTGCTAAATAAGAAGTATGAATATGTAGTGCCGAAAAACCAATTAGTTCATCATTATGATAAGCTAAAGTATAAGAACGGATATTAGTTGCAATTTCATCTTCACTTCTATCTAATATAATACCACTTTCAACTTCCGGTGAAATAAGTTCTCTCATTTTTGAAATATCAGAAAGCTTGGCTTTTTGAAAACTATTCTTCATCATCTTGTGCCATTAATATATCGTATATCACTTTATTCACTTTATGAGTGCCACGTTTTTTAGAACTAGAAACAGTCATTGCATGAGGAAATTCACGACGAAGAGCATTTTGTTCTTTTTGATTTAGCTTATCAATCTTTGTAAAAATTTGTAAAATAACCTGATTTGGTCGTACATGTTCAAATAAAAATTCACTTACTGATGTATCTATATCCAAGTGAGGATGTCTACAATCTATAAGATGTATAAAAAGTTTTATTTGTTCTCTCTGTGCTATATAATCAGTAAGATTTTTTTCCCAATCATACTTAATTGATTTAGAAACTTTTGCATATCCAAAACCTGGTAAATCTACAAACTTAGCTAAGCATTTATTATCAGAATCTCTATCTAGGAATGTTACATCAAAATAATTTATTAATCTTGTCTTTCCTGGTGTTGATGAAACTTTTGCTAAACCTTTATGATTAGTCAATGCATTCAAAAGAGAACTTTTACCTACATTTGATCTTGCCATAAAGACAACCTCATTTTGTTCTTCTGAATCAGGGGCTGCATCAACTTTTGGTGCTGATGTTATAAATTTTGCATCTACTATTTCAACCATATTATTTCTCCTCTTTTTCTGGAATATCAAATATCATGATAACTGGTTTTTTCTCTAAACCTTTAGCATAAGCTCTACCATCATTTGTGTTTAAGATGACTTCATCACCCTCTATCTCTTTTTTTTCATTTAATTGCTTTAGCATTACATTTTCATAAAAATAATACTCTTTTTTCAAAGGTTTATATATTACTTTTCCAGATGTACCTTGATATTTTGATTTATTTTTAGTCTCTATTTGAAACGAAACATCGCCAATAGCTACAAATTTAGTTGGCTGATTTTTTTTATCTGTATATATTGTTACCTCTTCTGCATTAAGCTCATCTGCACCTTTTACGATATGCACATTTCCTTTAAAAATAGATATACCCTTACTTTGATCAGCACTAAAAGAGTCGGCTTTTATTTTTAGTTCAACACCTAAAAGAGATGTCGTTAACAAAAATACTGACATTAATATATATTTTTTCATTTTCCCTCATTTAATTGATATTTAATTACGATATTCTTAGAATGAAGCATATTTCTTTTTGAATTATACTTTAAAGTTTTACCTTCCATAATACTTTTACCTTTATATGCTATAAACTTATCGCTTGTTGTAGCTATTGATGTTTGTGTATCATAGTGGAGAGTTGGCGATACAAACGCCAATCCATCTTCTCTAGAGTATGAAACATTACCCTCTAAATCTATGATATCCCCTTTATATAGTGCTTTATCAGCCTTCATACTAGATATGAAATCTTTAGAATAGTCTTTAAAATAGATTTCATCTACAATATATCTATTTGAATACCTTAGAGTATGTTTACCAGTCATAACTGTTTGTAAACCTTCTAAATCAAATTCATACATAGTAAACTGGTCTATATTTAAAAGAGGAACATCAATAAATTCCTGTTTTTTTATATCTAAAGGTTTAAAGAATACAAATATCATCAATAAACCACTAAAAATGATAAGAAAAAGAATATTGATATTTATAACTTACTCCTTATATCCAAACAGATAAAAACTTTTCTCTTTGATTGTTTTCATCAACTAAAATATCTATCATTTCACGTACAGCACCATCTCCACCTTTTCTAGTAAGCCTAGTATTAACCAGTGAATGTAACTCTTTTACACCATCTAAAGGAGTAAAGCTTCTTCCTACTAAAGAGAGCATATTATAATCATTTAGATCATCGCCAATAGCACCAAGCTCTTGAAAAGTTAAATCCAGTGAGCTTACTAACTCTTTTAAAACTCTATCTTTATCTTTTATACCTTGGAAAAGATATTTGATTCCCAGTTCTTCAGCTCGGCGTTTAACAATCTCCGATTTACGACCAGTAATAATTGCAACTTCATTTCCCATTTTTAACCAAGTTGTAATACCAAGTCCATCCTTGACATTAAAATTTTTTGTTTCAATACCATCTGAAGTATATGTTAGTTTACCATCACTTAAGCAACCATCAACATCAAGTATAAGAAGTTTAATCATAAAACATCTTTTGTACTTGGAATACCTATTCTATCATTTAACGTAGTGGCACGACGAAGAGCAACTGCTAATGATTTAAATGCTGCTTCAATCACATGATGTTTATTTTTTCCCCGTACTTCAATAATATGTGCACTTATTCTAGCGTTTAGAACAAAAGCTCTAAAGAACTCTTCTACTAGTTCAGTATCAAAACTTCCAACTTTACCTGTTGGTGTCAATTCAAAAACTATAAATGGACGGTTACTTAAGTCTAAATCGCAAGAGACACATGCTTCATCCATAACGATATTAGCACTTCCAAAACGCTCCATTCCTTTTACTGGATAAAGAGCCTGAGCTAAAAGTTCTCCAAGTACGATACCTATATCTTCTACACTGTGGTGATCATCTATATGAGTATCACCCTTACATGTGATATTAATATCCATTAGAGAGTGTTTAGTAAAACTTTCAAGCATATGGTCTAAAAAGCCAACACCCGTATTTATATTACTCACTCCACTACCCATTAAATTCAGTTCTATTTTTATGTCTGTTTCTTTTGTTGTTCTTTTTTTTGAAATCATTACTATTCTCCTAATCTAATTATAAATGCTTTATCAAATAAACTACTGTTATATTTATAGTCACGTGCTTCTTCTTCACTCTTAAATCCTTTAAGAATTACTTTGAAGATACGTCCATCATCATTTTGAACATCTTTTATAACTGTTCTATATCCATCAGTATTATCATACTTTTCTTGTGTTGAAAGTGCACCATCAATTTTACTGAAAGAGGCTATCTGCAAGGCAAAATTACTGATAGATTTTTTTTGAGGGGTTTTTCTCATCTCTTTTTTTGTTGGTATACTTTTTTTACCTTTACTCTCAAATCCCAAAACTTCTAGCTTTACAGGAGCTGTTCCTGCTCCTACCATTTCTATTTTATGTGCAGCCTTATTTGATAAATCAATAATTCTTGTTGATACAAAAGGTCCTCTATCGTTAATCCGAACAACAGCAGAAAGACCATTTCTAAGGTTTGTCACTTTCACTATTGTATTCATAGGCAACGTTTTATGTGCTGCTGTCATGGCATACATATCATATGTTTCGCCATTAGATGTTAGTTTACCATTAAAGTTAGGACCATACCAAGATGCATTTCCTCTAAATGTATCGCCAACACTTACAACAGTTGGATAATATTTTATCCCTCTTATAGTATAAGGACGCATAGTTGGATGAGAATATGTTTTAGCATAATCTACTTTTGAATCCAGTGTTCTTGAATCTATTGTGTGCTTATACGCACCCTTTCCTCTTGTACTACAGGCACTTGTAAAGATAATTAAACTTGCTAGTGATAAAAAATACAACTTATTCATAAATTTTCAACCTCTCTCCCACTTTGATAAGTGAACCCTTAATATGATTTTGCGCCTTAAGATTTTTAACACTAATTCGATATGCATGAGAAATAGATTCTAAAGAATCTCCATTTTTTACCATGTAGTAGTTTCGTGTATCAATTTTTTTCTTCTTAGTTGTTTTAGATATTGGAATAATCAATTTCTGTTTTAATCTAAGATTATTACTTTTTAAATGATTAAAATCTTTTATAACACCGTAAGAAACACCATACTTTTTTCCTATGTAAGAAAGGTTATCACCACTAGTTACAATATGAACTTTATAAATATTTTTCATTGGTGCTTCATGATATTTACGCTTAAAATCTGCTAATTTTATATATGGAATATATATATCATATGTTTTTGCATATGGTGGTACAAAATCATATTTAAGATGTCTATTTAGCTTTTTTAAACTTTTAAGTGGCATATCTATTAGTTTTGCCAAACGCTTTAGTGACTCTCCACTAGGAATTTCTACTGTTGAAATAGAGTATGCATTTGCACGATTTAAAAGATGTTCGTACTCACTAGAAAGTAGATATTGCTCATCAGTTCCAATCAAAGCAAGAGCTACTATTTTACGTATATAATACCTACTCTCTTTTGGAATATACTTTTTATCTTCATCAAGTAAAACAGAGAGTTCATTACTATGAGCCTTCTTTATTGCTCGGCTTAAACGTCCACCTCCACAATTATATGCAATAGCAGCGAGATACCATTTCCCAAATCTTTTATGTAGTGATGACAAATACTTGGCTGCTGCCTTAGTTGACTTGATTAAATCTCGTCTCTCATCCACATACTCATCTATTTTTAGATTGTACATTCTTCCAGTTTTAGGCATAAACTGCCACAATCCCGCTGCACGTTTGTTTGAGTATGCATGTGTACGAAAGTTGGATTCTGCCATAGCAAGATACAAAAATTCTTGGGGTACATCATACTTTGCTAATGTACTTTTTATTGCAGGTATAAAAATATATGCATCATCCATTGTTCTAAAAAAATGTTTACTTTTACTGATAGAACTATTTTTAGTTCGCATATCATTCATAATAGGGTCATAAAGAAAAGATGGCTCTATGTTAAAAGAGTCTAATAGTGACAACTCTTTTTTATAGTTAGATGTGTATGTTAGATTTGCGTATAGATTTGCATAAAAAAACATAGAGAAAAATAGTGCTATAAGATATTTATACATATACAACTTTTATATTAAATTTATTTTTAAATAGAGATTTTACCTAAAAATCTATTAATATAATATATTATGAAATATTAAATAGTTTTAAGGCATTCCTAGTTGTTAAATCTTCTATTGTTTCAAGTGGTAAGTTTAGTTCATCAGATATTTTTTGTGCTATAAATGTCGTGTAAAAAGGTTCATTTCTTTCCCCTCTATGAGGTGTAGGAGTAAGATAAGGTCCATCAGTTTCTATGATAAGTTTATCTTTTGGTATTTTAGGAAGAACATTTAAAAGTTTTTTTGCATTTTTAAATGTAACAACACCACCCACTCCAAAATAGAACCCTTCATTTGCTAGTGAAAGTAACTCTTCATCTGCATTGTAACAGTGTAAGACACCCCCTACTTCTGCACAGTTAGATTCAAGCATAAGAACTTTAGAATCACGAGAAGCATCTCTTATATGAACTATTAATGGTTTTTGATACTTTTTGGCTAACTCTATTTGGGCTTGAAAGACTCTCTTTTGTTCAGTTTTTTCAGCTTCTTTTTCCTCATCACTACCCTCTAATCTAAAGTAGTCTAGACCACATTCACCTACTGCTACACATTTTTTATGTTGAACATATTTTTCAAACGCCAGTTCATCAAATTGTTCTTTATCGTATGGGTGAACTCCCACTGCAAAAAAGACATCTTCGTATCGTTCAGCTATAGATACAGCTTTATCAAGTGTACTCACATCTGCCCCAGGAATGATAAACCTATTTACCCCACCCTCTCTTGCACGGTTTAAAACTTCCTCTAAATCTTCATCATATCGTTTATCGTCAAGATGTATATGTGTATCTACAATCATTTATTTGCCTCCAATAGTTCATGAGCAAAATTCTTAGCTTCATTTGAGATATTTTCACCACTAATAATTCTAGCAATCTCATCCACTTTTTCATCAAAGCTCAACTCTTTTGTTTTTGAAATATTACCATCTTTATAGACTAAAAAATGCTGATCTCCCATAGAAGTTAGTTGGGGTTGATGAGAAATGACAAATATTTGAAAATGAGAAGAGAGTTTACGTAAAACTTTGGCAACACTCATAGACTCTTCACCACTTAAATTAGCATCTATTTCATCAAGCATTAAAACTCCACCATTTTTACTCATAAACTCTGATTTTAGTGCTAGTATCGCTAATCTTAGACGATTAAACTCACCTGTACTTATCTTTGCGAGTTCTGTATCATTAAGTTTTATACTCAAAGCATCACATCCATGCAGAGAATATTCTTGGCGTTTAAGTGATAAAGTTGCATCTCGAAGATATAGACTGTTTAGGTAACTATTTAAAGCAGTCTCAAATATACTCAACTCTTTTTCTCTTAAATCACTTAGTTGTGCTGCTAGACTTTCAACTAAAGATGTTAAGATATTATATCTATCTGATAAATCACTTTTAGCTATCTCTATATTTTCATACTTAGCTAATTCTTGTTTTTTTTGTTCTTTATAAACTAATGCTTCTTCTACGCTTCCATATCGGCGTTTAAGTCCACTAATCTCTTCTATTCGATTTAAAACCTCTTCTACGTCTACATCTTCAAGTGCTGAAAATTTCTCTGTTGCTGAATCGAAATATGCACGAAGTTCATTCATAGCATCATCAAAAAATGAACTCTCTATTCCTAATGAATCCAATGCAGAGGTAGCAAGATGTTCGTGGTTGAAAATCTCTTGTGCAGCCTCTAAACTTTCTAATACTTTCTCCTTTCGTGAAAGCTCTTTTTTAACTATGAGTAGTTCTTCATCCTCCCCAAGTATAGGGTTTATATCTTCTATCTTCTTTATCTCAAACGCTGCAAACTCTTTTAATTCAACTATTTTTTTCTCTTCTTCTTCTATCTTCAAAAGCTCTTTTTTAACATCTGAGTACTCTATAAAACTTTTTTTATATTTTTCTTTAAGTGTAATAATTTTTTTGGACTTAGCTGATATTCTATCATCTAGAATAGAGAGTAGATTTTCATTTTCAAAATCACTAAAGTCTTTGAGACTAAGATGACGTAAATACTTAGATGCAACAGTACCTATAGCTTTCTTAGATAAGCTTTGATTGTTCACAAAGTAACGAGACTTCTCTTTTTTGATATGTTTAAAAACATTTATATCATCATTTTCTATACCGGTAGACTCTTCATCTATGTCCCAAGTGACACTTGACTCACAAAGTGATGCATTACAAGTAGCACCCCCTAATGAAGAGAGTATAGACTCCATAAGTATAGACTTACCACTTCCACTCGGACCAGTAAAGACAACTAAACCTGTCTTTAAATTTAGTTCAGTTTCTTTAAAACTAAGATAATCTTTTAAGTAAAATCTTTCTATCATTTTCTTTCCTTTTAGAAGTCTAGTGGACTTATAAGCTTTGGCTTATTTAGTTCACTAATCACATGAGTGTATATCATTGTAGTCTCTACAGATTTATGCCCTAAAAGCTCTTGGATTGACCTTAAATCTACTCCTGCTTGAAGTAAGTGTGTAGCATATGAATGTCGAAATATATGAGAAGTTACTCTTTTGTTTAAGTTTACTTTTTTTGCTGCTACTTTTATATTTCTTCCTAATGTGTTTGGATGAAGGTGATGTCTTCTTCGTTTTTTACTTCTTGGATCTATAGAGAGATTATTCATAGGAAACAGATATTGCCATTTTGTTTCAAATTTTGCTTTTGGGTACTTTTTTTCATAAGCAAAGGGAAGAAAAACTGTTCCAAATCCATCTTCCATATCTTTTTCATGCATCTCTTGAACTCTTTTTACTTGTACTTGTAGTTCATCTTTAAGTTTTAAAGGGAGTGGTAAAGTTCTATCCTTAAGTGATTTAGAATCCCAAATATATACTTTGTCAAATCCAAAATCAATATCTTTTAATCGTATATTTAATGCTTCACTCATTCGTAATCCACACCCATACATAAGGGTAACAATAAGCTTGTAAACGCCAGTTATGTTCTGCAATACTTGTTTTACTTCCTCTTTTGTAAGAACAACGGGAATATGCTTTCTTTCTTGAGCTCTAAGAGCTTGAATATTCCACTCTGTAACATCTAAACCTAAGACTTCTTTGTAAAGAAAAAGAATAGCACTAAATGCTTGATTTTGAGTAGTTGGGCTTACTCTTTTTTTAGTTGCTAAAAAAGTAAGGTACTCTTCAATCTCCTTTTTTTCCATTGAGATAGGATGCTTTTTGTCATGAAAGAATATATATTGTTTTATCCAGTGCACATAAGTTCTCTCTGTAGAATAACTATAATGCTTAAACCGTATCTTATCACGAACAATATCAAGTAGTTTTTTCTTTACTTCCATTTTAAACACCTTTTCTTTAAACAATACTTTGTATGTTATTTAGGTTATTTATAAATAACAAACACTTTGTACTGATATTTTCAAATATAAACTAAAGTACACATTTAATTTAAAGAATAATATTGTAATTTCTGAAATTTATTAAAAAATATTGCATTTTGCCATATTTTTTAATAGATACCAAATAATAACAAACTTTTTTACTGTATGTTATTTCCACTGTTTAAGTATTTTTATATATAATGAGTGTTGATGAATAGTTATGCTTAGTATTTGAATATTCACTAAATATTAAACACAGCTATTTTAAAAATAGTTAATTTAATGTTAGGAGATAAAATGAATCAAGCAAGTAAGAATTATATACCACCAGTAAAAATGGCTTCAGCTGGAGGCGTGATGCTTAATATGAGTACAGTTAAGGCAATTAAAGGTTATAGTCAATATGAGCAACAAAGACGTAACACTATTCAATATATTGTTGTAACTTATCATAATGGATCACAAGAAGAATTTGAAGTTAACGGTGGATGGGAATGGGTAATTGATGATCTAATGGAGCAAATGAGATGAGTGAAATCACACAAACTTACAAATTAGTTTTTACTAAAGATGATGATAGTATAAGAATGTCTGATTTACAAGGTTTTTTACATTTTTTTAATTTGTATTATTTGAAATTAAATGATACTATTTTAAAAGAGTATAACACAGTAGAAGAACTAATTTTAAATCAAAATAAATTTAAAGAAAACTTTAAATTTAGTAAAGATGATTATAGACAATATAACGATATGATTCATGCAAGCAGTAATGATTTGTTAATATATGAATTAGATAAACATTCACCATTAAAAATTATACTTGGAGGATTGGCAATATCATTAATCGGAGCCATTATCTTATCAGGTGGAGAGATAAATATAAATGTACCAAAAGGGATATTTAAAGTTAAAGTAAACCAAAGTGTAGGAGTTACTTGCAAAGAATTAAGAAACCTCTATAACAATTAAGCATAACAAAGCACAGGAAGAAGAACAAGTGTACACTGCGAAAATTCAAAGTTTTTAAGTGTCGAATAGATAAAATATAAAGACCTAAGTTTCAAGTCGTT
>Ga0256826_1000939_pt1 | contig 18165 bp, 18 predicted proteins | sample CV79metaG_FD_185975 | JGI IMG/M metagenome (GOLD analysis project Ga0256826, IMG submission 185975) | Hydrothermal vent microbial communities from East Pacific Rise, Pacific Ocean - CV79 | ecosystem: Environmental > Aquatic > Marine > Hydrothermal vents | place: Pacific Ocean: East Pacific Rise...
CTTTTGAGTAAGTTACTATACAGAAGTTCTTCTTTTATTAATTGTTCCATTAGGTTTGCTTTTTGATTGTCATCAAATTTTTGGTAACCAGGAGGAATAATGGCATCAGTGATTTTATGTCCATTTACGGTAACAAGTGTATCTCCAAAGAGAAGAGAAGAACTAAGTGTTAGGACTGCTGCTAGTGTGGTCAATTTCTTTTTCATATAAATCCTTATTTGAAATATCTCTAAATGAATTTTATCATATAGATTGTGAAATAACTGTGTTTTTTTTCTATTCTACGGTTTCGGCAACAAATGTTTTGGTAACTTGACCCCCAAATTTATATATATCTTCTTCTAGACTAATATAAAGCTCATCACCTGATTTTGGATAAACTTTTACATCATCATCAACCAAATCTTCTCCATTTGCACGAATGAAACATGCTACCATACCCGTGCCACAGGCAAGTGTTTCATCTTCAACACCACGTTCATAGGTTCGAACATATAAAGTATTGTCTTCGACACGACAAATATTAATGTTACAGTTATATTTGTTTCGAAGGGTTTGTGCTTGTTTAATATCAAATTCATCAATATTATCACGTATGGCAATAAGGTGAGGTACACCAGTATCTACAAACCACCATTTTTCTCCATCTTCTTGAATATCTTCACTAAGAATAATAGGTTTGGTCATATCACTTACCACATAATTGCCATTTACCATGGCCCTGATAATTCCTGCACCTGTAAGGAATTCAGCTTCTCCATCAGAAGATATTCCTTTTTCTATGGCAAAGTGTGCAACTGCACGTGATGCATTTCCACACATGGTAGCACGGCTACCATCTGCATTGTAGAAGTCCCATTCAAAGTCATGTTCAGGGTGTGGTATTACCACGACTAATCCATCTGCACCAACACCATTTTGTCGATGGCAAAGTTTACGTGCTAGTTTTGAACGATCTTTCTTTTTTTTACGAATTATAATGACAAAATCATTTCCGTTAGCAGAGTATTTTGTTACAGTCATCTTTATTACCTTAGCTATTTTATAGTAAGAATTATAGCAGATTAAGCGTTAAAAGATGAGACGTTCAGTTGGATGTTATTATTGAGATTTTCTTTTTTTTCTGAGTGTTGATTTTTTTTTAAAGGTTTTCTTTTACGTGTTTTAACAAAGGAAGTGAATAGTACTAGACCTGTTAAAATAAGAAGACCATTACCTAAGTAATCATGTGCTAAAGAGAAGTTATTTCGTCCTTGTAAGACAAATTGGGTTACAAACCAAATTCTAAATGTATTAATTGCAGAAATAATAACATATCCCATAACAGCCCATTTAAACTTATGGATTAATGTAGAAGGAAATGCAATAATTGATGCTAAGAAAAAAAGATAGGGAATCATACCATTACAAGCTTTTTCAATAACCAAAGAGTAGTGAGAGCTAATGTGAATGTGTGTTCCATCCATCATACCCTCTGCTAACGTCAGTGAGGTTAAATAACTTGTAATGAAGGTCTGTGCTTCGTTTAACAGTACACTAAGGGGAGAAAGCTCCCAGTAGAAAACTCCAAACAGTAGGGCAATACCAATCCAATACGTTAATAGAAATTTTCTCATATATAGTTGCCTTATTTTTCTGACTTTTATTATAGCTTATTCATTATAGATGTTGCAAAAGTCATGTTATAATTTATTCAATATGGTATTATAGTCTATTTAATCTTATAATTAAATTAAACTTAAACAAAAAAATTAATATTTAAATTTAAGTTTATTGTCCCCTCCCATTATTCTCAATAGGATCTATACCGGTATTATTCGTACCTGTAGCATTTGTTCCTGTGGGATTGGTGTTATTTGTATTTATAGTATTTTTTTCTGATTGTGGAAGATTTTGGGTCATAAATATTTGTGGATCTTGACCTTCTATTTGTATCATTGCTAATATTTTATTTTTTCTTTTACTTTTGTATATTTTAAATAGTTTTATATTTTCTGCAATTTCATCTATTTCTACACGTTGTTCATTTCGTAAAGGCATGTCATATTTCCCTCCTTCAATACGAAGAAGGGCGTTATTTTCTTTATAGACAAGCCAAACAACTTTAGCCATGGATTGACCATATAGGGAGTAACTGGTATTAGCAATGGTAAGTCGATGAAATTTTTCTTCAGTGTTAATAGTAACATTATTGTCTGCATGCATAAGATCCATGAATAGAGTTTTACTACCATTAAGTGTTTTTGTAGATTTTTGTAAATATTTAAAAAGGTGCATATTTGAGTCTCTTAAAATATCAGCACTTTTATAAAGTGCCATTAAGACCAACGAGAGTAACATAACTGAGATAAGAACTTCCACCAAGGTGAAAGCTGAGCGTTTTTGTTTCATATAAGTTTAATCTTCCATAATTCCAATACGTACGGCCTCTTCATACGATGTTTGACCTGCAATTAGCATGTCTTTTAGTTTATCAGCAATGGTTTTCATACCAAGCTTTTTCATTTCTATTCTAATTTGATGATCATTAAGTCCATTTTTAAGCATCTCTTTGACTTTGTCATTCATAACAAAAAGTTCTCCAACTGCTTGTCGTCCTTTATAACCGGTAAAGTCACATTTTGTACAACCAACGGCTTTAAAATACTCAACATTTGGTAATGACAGTTCATTAATAACAGTAGGTGAAAGTGAGGTAGGCGCTTTACATTCATGACAAAGTTGTCGTGTCAATCGTTGTGCTAGTACTCCTAATAGGGTTGAGGTTAGGAGAAAGTCTTCGATTCCCATGTCCATAAGTCTAGAGATTGCTGCCGTGGCATCATTGGTATGCAAAGTCGAGAGCATAAGGTGACCTGTCAATGCAGAACGCAATGCAATATCAGCCGTTTCACTGTCTCGAATTTCCCCTACCATAATGATATCTGGATCTTGTCTTAAAATAGACCGTAACCCTGCCGCAAAGGTAAGACCAACTTTTGAGTTGACTTGAATTTGGTTGACATTTTCTGCATTGTACTCTACTGGATCTTCAACGGTAATAATATTTTTGTCAGGTGTCGCAATATGTTGTAAACAAGCATGAAGTGTGGTTGACTTACCTGAACCTGTTGGTCCGGTAACCAAAATCATACCATGTGGATGCGTCAATAGTTTATTGAGATCATTGGTTAAATCTTCTGTAAAGCCTAAATCTTGAAGTGTAGGAATGGTGTCACTCTGCATAAGCATTCTCATAACAACTCTTTCACCATAGTAGGTAGGAAGAACAGAAACCCTAATGTCAAGTGTTTTCCCTGAAATGGTAACTTGTGTACGTCCATCTTGAGGAATACGTTTTTCAGAGATATCAAGGTTTGAGATAACTTTAATACGTGAAATAACCAACCCTGTAATGTTTTTATCTATATCAAGGTGTTTTTTTAAGGCACCATCAATTCTTAGACGTACTTCACCTTTTTTTTCTAAGGTCTCAATATGAATATCAGACGCACCTTTTTTAATGGCTTGGAAAAAGAGTGAGTTTACAAGTTTGACAACAGGAGCTGACTCTTCATTTGAAAGTAAATCTTGTGAGTTACGAATAAAATCAAGTAAGTCAGATTCTACTTCAATAATGTCATCTCCTGAAGTGGTATCAACATTTTCAAAATCAGATCCTGTTTGAATCTCTCTAAATTTATGTGAGAGACGTTCAAAACTTCCAGAATCTAGTTCCACTACAGGGTAATCTATCTCTAGTTTTGAGAGATAGTTTAGTGCATTTGCAAGCGTTTCCTTTTGCACAACAGCACAGGCTCTATCATGAATGGTAGAGAAGAGCAGATGTTGTCTTATTGCCAGTTTGTTGTCGATTTCATCACTCCAAAGAGGTTCTAAATCGACATTTTCTAAAAGAGGTATTCTCATCATCATAAATTCCTAATAACTATTTACTGGTGTGTAGGCAGCATCAACATCAGAAAAGGTAGTTCCTTCATTGTATTCAATACCTGTATTGATACTGTTTAAGTTAACATTATTTGGTTGTTGATGAAGTGTTTCCATAATTGATTCACTTTGAACATAATTACCTTCTGTTTCATAGCTACTAATGATAGGTGTCTCCATAACTGGTGCGGGTGCTTCTTCTACATATTGAACAGGAGCAGGTGTTGCTACCGCTACTTTTTTTGCTCTTGAAAAAGTTTCTGCTTGGCTGGTTTCTATGACAGGTGTATACTGAGATGATTCATAATCTGAATCTTCAGGATTAGCATCGCTACGAGCACTTCCTGAAAAGGTTACATGTCCTCTGTTTCCTTTACCTGTTTTTGCTTCTAGTTTGTCAAATACAATTTTGTTGTATTGTTGTTGTACTGCTTCTAACTCATCTAAATGTGTACGAAGCTGTGTTAAGTCTGAACTCTTTTTTATAATGTATGGTGTCAAGTAGATGACAACATTGACTTTAGATCCAGAGTTTCCTTTTGAGGTAAAGAGTCTACCGATAATAGGAATATCACCTAATATTGGTACTTTAGTAATACTTTTACCATCAGAACTCTTAATAAGCCCTCCTAAGATAATGGTCTCTGCATGGTTGACAATGGCATTGGTTTTAACCGATCTTTTGGTTGTGGTTGGTCTATCTGCTGATGTTCCTGATCCTGGTAAAATATCTTCAATGGTTGTCTCAATCTCAAGTGAAACTTTGTTATTAGACGAGAGTCTAGGTTTTACTCTCAATGTAATACCAATATCTTCACGAGAGTAGTTATTAATAACACTTGATGCACCTTGTGTACTTTGTTGCGCTTGCGTAATAATAGATTGTGTTCGTCCAACATAAATACTAGACTCTTTGTTGTTAGTTGATAGAACAGATGGTTTAGATAAAATTTGTGCTGCACCATTTTGTTTTAAAAGGTCAAGTTTTGCCCCTAAAGCAAATACTTCACTAACTTTCCCAAATTCAAAAGCCCGTTTGTTTGAGGTATAAGCGTTACCATTATTGTCAAATTGTGTACTTTGATTATTTAAAAATCCAAGAAGTGATGAAGAGAGTGCCAATGGAGCGGCTCCTGCATTTCCTGCGATTGAAAAGAGACCATTGGAAGTGATTGATCCACCATTAAACCCATATTTTAAACCAATATTTTCTGCTAAGTTTGTATTTACTTCAACTATTTTTGCCTGAATAAATACTTGTGACTTTTCAACATCTAGTAGTTTAACTGTCTCTAAAATATTTTGATACTGATCTTCATTGGCTAAAATAATAAGTGCATTTCGTTCAAGATCAGAGGCAATAACCGCTTTAGGAACTGGTTTCCCCCCTTTTCCTTTTCCTGGACCACCTGATGGACCACCTGTTCCTGTCATTTGAGGAACAATTTTACTTAAAATCTTTTCCATCTCTTCAACATTTGAGTTTTCAAGAGAGATAACATGCATTTTTTGTGCATCACCCTTTCCTTCCATATCCAGTTGTTGAATGTATTGCTCTAGTCTCTCAACATTCTTACGTTTACCAACTAAAATGATAGAGTTACCACTAACATCTTGCATGACATCAACTTTTTCACTTATGATGTCTTGTGGGAAAAGTGCTTTTGCCATACTTTGAACATTTGGAAAAACATCTTTAACCCTAGCGTTATTTAAATAAACAATTTTACTCTTTTTTGCTTGTCTACTCTCAATTTTATCAATTAATTTCTTAATAGACTTGAGGGTATGAGGGTAAGCGGTAATTGCCAATAAGTTGTTTTTCTTAAATGAAACAGATTTAGCACTTTTATGTAAAAGTGATTTAATTTTTGTTCGAATAACTGCAGCATTAACATTGCTAAGTTGGAATACAACAGTTTTCATGGTTCCACCACCACCATCAATAGTTGACGTAACGGGAAGACCTTCTCCTGCTGCGGTAGCACTTTTAACGACTTGGTAGTAATTACCTTTGTTTACAAGTGTCATTTTTTTTGTTTCTAAAATGGCATTGGCAAGAGGAATTAATTCACTTTTTTCAATAGGTTTATTTGATACAAAGTTAATTTTTCCTTTGATCTCACCATCGACTAAAATGTTTTTACCTGTAATCTTACCAACCATTTTGATAAAATCACTAATATTTAAATTTTTAAAATTCACATCTACTTTTTCTGCATGTGCCTGAACACTTAATGCTAAGATTAGTCCCAATGCTAGTTTATTTAATTTCATAATCTATCTCCTCTGTTTTTCCATTTCTCTCAACGGTTAATGTTAAATTTTCTATATTCTTTATATCTTTAAAAAAGTTCATGGCAGTACCATAACTGTTTAACTCTTCTGCATTGATTGCCATGAGAAGGTCACCGCTTTTTAGCCCTAACTTTTCAAAGTCACTGCCTTTTTTTACATAATTAATCTTAAATCCACTAAGTTTTCCATTTACTTTGTTTTCATTGATGCCAATGTCTTTCCAAATTTTATCTACATCTTGAGTGTAAGAGGTTAACAGTGTTCGAGAAATAATTTTTCGACCATCTTCTTCTTCAATAACTTCATCACTCTCTTGATTTCTATTTTCAGTAATTTGTGAAGGGTTTGAACTTCTAATGGCTGAATTACTACTTTTCCCTTTGTTTTTAATGTTATTAAGTGCCAATTTAAACTCTTTGCCACCTTTGGTAAACATTGCATAATCTGAACCGGCAGATGTTAATGTAAATCCATCAATTTTTTCACCTTTGCCAAGTACTTTTGTTTTATTTCCTTTTGAAACAGTAACAACGAGTGTATCAGAAGAGTTGTAAAGTGCTAAAAGTTTAATGCCGCGCATAGAATTGACAATTGGTACTTTTTTAACCGATGTAGCAACAGGTGCAATTACCGCTGATTCATTGGTAAGTTTAACACGATAGTAAAGTGCTTTCGCTTTACTTTGTGTTACGAACTCTTCACCTTGCTTTGGTAAAAATAGAAGAGATATTATGATCCATATTACTTTTACTATTACAAGAATAGATAAAATAAATATGATACTAGAAAGATGTTTACTACTAATAATTTGTTTCATAGTACCAGCCTCCTTCTTTGTTTTTATTCAAATATTTTTTAATGCCGTTAAGCTCTTTTACTACGGGAAACAATAACTTTATATTTTTTTCTGTAAGTGTTATGGCACCATCCATTGTACCAAATGAACCCAATGCGTTAAGATTAACATGAATCGGATCAATTACAGTGTAAGTTGCTTTTATCTCATCTATATTTTTAGGTGCCATATTATGTAATGATTCGTCTACTGCAATACTGTTAACACTCAGTGTATTGTAGAGGAAAAAAATATTAAGTTGCAACTCTGCAGCTTCTGCAAGTTTCACCCCTTTTGCATAAATCTGAGCATTTTTAATATTGAGACCAAACCATGTATCTGTAATGGTTTCATTGCTAATTATTATATCGTTTTCTTTTAATTTCTTTTCTAACATATAGTAGAGTTCATGTTTGGGTGCAAAAATCCAGAACAAAAGGAGAAATAGAAAGAAACCACCAATGATTCGTTTTACCATTTGCATGTTAACTCCATTGAAAATTTATTTTTTGCATTCTCTATAATATGTAAGTTAATAATTTGAACGGGCATATTAATGAGCTTATTGGTTAGTTGATTTAATTCCATTGAAGTTAGGTTACTATAAACAGCATTTAATTTTTTAGATTTTTTATTAAAGGAATCTACCTTAGATGGATCAATAATGGTTTTAAGTGATTTAACTTTATTTGCCATATTTTTACCACCCCACATACCTTGGTAGTTTTTTATTTTGCTAATTTCACTTATTTGTTCTTGAATATTTGCTTTATTCTCTTCTACATACGAGTTTGCAGATATTTTATAAAAAAAAGCAAAAAGTGCAAAAAGAAATGCTACAAGAAGAATAATTTCATTTCGATATCGTTGTAGTGTCATTAAATTCATATTTTTTTCTCAACTTTCACATTTAAACCAGTAATGATTGATTTAAAGTTTTTGGCTTTGGTATGTTCTATGACTTGTTTTTTTATGGTCTCATTTGCAGTAGCAATGGTAGCTTCTATTTTGCTATCATTAATAGTAAGCTCTTTGAGTTGACTATTAGCCGATAGAAATTTAGAGAGATCTTTAAGACTTTGTCTCTTGTTTCTTTCTATTTTATCAAGTGGTTGATACTTCTCTAAAACACTTTTTCGTAAAGTACTGTTTGTGTACTTAGGGTTCTCATCAAGTAACATACCTAAACGTTCATTTTCACTGGCTATGGAAGATTTTGTTCGGGTACCTTCCACAATAAATGCAGTTCCCAATGTAAAAAGAAGGGAACCTAAAAGAATGGTCTCCTTTAATGATACAAATGAGTTAAGTGATGCACCCATACTGACACCATTACTGATTTTCAAATCTTCTATGTTTAGTGATTTGTATTCAAGATCAGGTTCCATAAGACGTTTTGGAATAAGTGTAACGGTCTCATCAATGGTTTGTAAAACTTCTCGATCGTTTAATAAAATTGGTTCTTTTAGTACATTTGCAATTTGTTGTGCAAAGTAGATCTTAGAAACACGATGTTTCTCTATTCCGACACTGTTTAAAAATGTGTCAATCTCATCAATATTATAGGCAATAAAACACCAATGTGTATCACATTTATTGACGTGATACTGGTACTCCTGCACGTTGTTTAAATAATCATCAAACAGTGATGGTGCTATCTGTTTAGCTTGATACGCAAACTTCAGCTCAAGATCCTCACGAATCAATGTATAAAACTGTGGTGTAAGTATAATGTCAACGGAATTATTTAGTGTAACGGGTTCCATATTTTTATGGATTAATATTCTATTATTCTTTGCCGTTAAATTCAAAATTACCACTCCTTCCCTCAATATAATCAAAATTAAATTTATAATGCCCCTCGCGGTAAGCATATGTTTGTTCACAATGCATAGCATTGAGTGCTTTGTTTGCGTAAATTTTTTTATTTACGGGAGTCACTATGGAGTTGTCTTTTAAAAAACTAACCAATGTACTCTCACCTTCTATCCAACTATCTTGTACAATTTCTATGGGAATGTCAAACGCAGCTGAGAGTAACTCAGGTGAAATGTACATTCCATCTATTTTTATTTTATTAGTAACATTTGTAAAACTAAAGTACCGATCCCAAGGAACTTTTAAAACCTTGGCATCATCAAAGAGAAGACGATAATTTGTAATAATTTGGTCAAACTGTTTTTTAGAACTAATACCTTTTTTGGGTTTTAGTCTCGGTGTATAATCTTCATTTTGTGCAGTTCTTCCTGTAATGGCTTGCATTAAAAGCTCTTCTAAGCTGCTAGGCTCTTCTATCTCATAACGCTCCATAACTATTTCTAAAATGTCTTTGGCTAAAGTATGTTTAGCCGGTACACTACGTGTTAAATCTCTGTCTAACCAATTGATTGGTACGCCCACCATTAATGGCTCACAGTTTAGGTTAAGTGAAAATCCACTTTTTCCTTCACTGAGTATTAAGGGCATAGTATATATTAGTTTTAATTTTTCAGCATTATCTCTTCCTGCGGGAAAAAATCGTTTTAAAATGGTTACTGTATTTTTATATAATAGATCTCCTTGTATAATAGCGGATGTTTTTCCGGCATCTTTTTGTGCTTTTTCTAAATAGGTAAAGGATACAGCGATGATTGACATAATCGAAGCGATAACCATTAACGTTATAAAAAGTGCGATACCTTGTTTTCTTTTATCCATAATAAAGCTCAATTCAAGTAAAATCACCAATATTATAACCAATTTTAATTAAGGACTTTAAATATGACTGAAGAAATTTACCTAAAACGTAAAAAAAACATTACTTTAAGCAATTATAAAAATATAACTTTAACTAACAAAACTAAGCAGAAACAGGAAAAAACAGAAAAAAAAGCATTTACCTTGCTTGAATTACTTGTTGTGATTATGATTCTAGGAATTTTAGCCGCAGCTGTTGTTCCAGCAGTTGTCGGAAAAGGAACAGATGCTAAAATAAAATTAGTATGTGTTAACATGAAAGGTGCAGCGAATGCACTTAAAATGTTTAAAATGGATAACGGTATGTACCCAGAGACAGAAGAAGGGTTTGAAGCACTACAATCAAATCCAGATTCAGATAAATATTCAAACTATGCATCATCTTCGTATTTAGAAAAATTGCCAGAAGATTCATGGGGAGCTAAAATGGTTTACATTAAAACTGGAAACTCATTTGATATTATCTCTTATGGTGCAGATAAGCGTGAAGGTGGAACAGAAGAGTATGCAGATATAAAATACTCAGCTTGTAAATAATAGTAGGTGAACCACCATGCGTTCTAAACAACATTCCGCTTTTACATTGTTAGAACTTATTGTTGTGGTTCTCATTATCTCGCTTGTTGGTTTTTTGGTTTTTTCTACTGCCATCAAGCAACAAACAAGGGTAAAACCTTTAGACCCCACAACACTTCCCTCTACATTTCGTGAAAGTTTCCAAGGACAAGGTGACGTTGAACTCTTTTGTGTTAGTAAATGCAAAGAGTGTTATGTTGTTCAAGGCAAACAAATATCACCTTATGATGGTGGTACAAAATTTGGAAAAAATGTAGAAATTCATAAGTTAGATGATGATAATCATTTTGTAAAAATAGATGAATTAGGTAGAGTCAAAGATAAAGAAATTTGTCTTCGATATCATCTTTATCCTAATGGTAGTACAACTCAAATGGTTATTTCTAATGATCAGGGTATCTACTATTTACCAAGTTTCTTTGGTAAAGCCAAAAAAGTTTCCGATATGGAAGAGGCAAAATCACTTTGGATAAAAGATCAATATTCTTTAAGTGATAGTGGATCTTTCTATTAACTATAAGTAAGGTAATACAATATGACTATAAATTATAAAATAAAGAAAAAAAATGCCTTTACCCTCATAGAGGTTATTATGTCTGTTATTATTGTTTCTATTGTTGTAACAGGTGCATTACAGCTACAACAGCAAAACGCAGATATGGCTAGCTATATTTTAAAACGAGGTAACAGTGAACTAGACAATGCTCTTTTTCTTACAGAAAAAGTTGAACGTTATAGTAAAGATAAAAAAAATGCTTACGATATGTTAGTTGATGAGTTTCAAATAAAAGATTTAGAGAGTCGAGAATTACTTAAAAAAATCGAAAAGAAAATTAATATTACAGAAGCACAACCTATTCCTGTAGGTGGAGAAGAAGATGAAGCACCTATTTTTGTTTTCTATTCCAATGAAATCTTACTCAATGGTAAGTACCCTGCACGGTATTATACATTTAAATAGAAGAGAGCTATATCTTGAGATGTTAGTTAGTCGTTTATTTTTTTTCTTTATTAAAGATAAAATGAGTAATCAAGCGCTTTATATAGGGTGTATTAATGAGTCTAGTTTTAAATCTGGAATAGCGTAGAGAACTAAATTTTCTCTACGCTCCATTCTTGATTTTCGGTTCCTCTTACTTTTTTATGAAAACTTTGGACTTTTGTGCCATCGTTAATTTTCTTATATTTAACATCTAAAACATTGAGTGACCATTTACTTATAACAAAAACATACCCTTTATTTTTAGAACTCTCTAGTTTCCACTCTTGATGATCATTTTTTCGACTTTTTTTCTTATTTAAAATAATCTTTGCACCATCATTGCTGTCGCTATTTTCTATTTCTATGACTTTTCCTGTAGCTAAATTTTCTATGAAAAAGTATTCTCTCTTTTTGTTGGCTTTGGTAAAGACCCAAATTTGGTTGGGGTTAGTCTTATCTACTTTTTCAATTATTATCTCGTCTTTGGTATTAAAACTAATGGCGCTCTTGCCTAGTTTACTAACCAACATAAACCCTTTGGTTTTAGTAGGAGTTTCATTTTTTGGTTGTTCGTCTTGTTTTGAAGGGTTTGGGTTCTCTTTTGCTGTTTGTTTCCTACGAAAATAGACAAAAAGACTCATTAACAAAAGAAGCAACGATGCTAATGGTGCAGAGAGTTTACCAAATATAAAAGCGTACTCCTCTTCGAGTTCACCTTTAACGTCATTAAAGGAAGTTGCAGCTTCCTCTGTAACCTCTCCTAGTTGATCTATTTTACTGTAGTTTGTAATGTAAAGATTCTCATCGCCTTGAAGTTCTTTGACCCGTTGGTTTTTTTCTTTTTCCCACTCATTGACAGGGTCACTATTGTTCCATGCTATGAGCATTTTTTCTTGGCTTTTACTAATGCGCAACCCATAACGGTCACGCATGTAAAAGTAGGTTCGTGCGATGTCACCCCATATGCTCTCTTGGGGTTCTGCTTTTTTGTTGCTAAATGCTATCTCTACGTTGACCTTACCGTAGTTTCTCTCTTCTCCTGCTATCATGGCATATTTATAGTTGCTACGGTCACCGTTTATTTCTCCGATGGCAGGGACTAGGTTGTGCATGTCTGCTTCCATTTGTCTGAACTTCGTGTTATTTTGTCGGCAGTTCATGCGTCCACCATTTTGCCAACACTGAAGCTGATGTCCAAAGTGCCATGCAGGAACCACGTGTTCCCACTCTATACGTTTTGAGCGATTCTCATTTTTTCGGTAGTGAAAGCCACAACTTTCATGAATGGGTACAAGTTTTTTTTCGTTAATCACATAGTCGCAGTTACTGTAAAATGCTGTTTGATTTGAAGGATAGACTTTAGTGGCAAGTAGTCGTTTTGATCTTCCAAAAGAGTATTTTAAACTTTTGGCAGCAAAAGTCAGCTCCTCAATGGTGGCAACATCTTCATTATAAAGGTCACCATCTTGTTGCATGAGGTACTCATGTCCATCGACCATAATCTTTTTTAGAAGTTCACCTGTTTCATTGGTAAAAAAAGTATCGATGTCACCACGGTCAAAAAACTTTTGAATTTCATAGTTTGCATATCCCTCTTCTGCTTGGAGTAAAATAAGGGTACTAAGCAGTAGAAAAATCTTTTTTATCATTATATCGCTCCATCAACTGAATAAGTTCAATTATAACAGAGTAGTCTCGTAAAAAATTGAATAAATATTTTAATAATTTTATTAAAATATTATAAAAGTTGTTTTTTATTTTTTACTGTTTTTTATACAATATTAATCTTGAAAGTCAATATGATGGTAGGTTAAAAGAGTAGGGCAAGAAGCCCTTTTATGTATGAGCTCTTTTTCGTCGGTCATGAACAAAGAGCATGATAAATGCACCTAAGGTGAGTAATGCTTCAATGAGAAAAAGATTGTCACCGTAGATGTACCCACCAAGGTAAGAACCCACGGAACCACCTAGACCAAAAGAGATACCCAAGTAGAACTGTTGTGCCAAACGTTTTTGGGTGTAGAGTGTAAAGACATAGGTAATAGATGCCGTATGATAAAGTGCAAAACTAATGGCATGAATAGATTGACTGAAAAAAGTCATGCCTAATGAGTCAGGGAAGGCATAGAGCAGAAGCCAACGTCCTACGGTAAAAAGTGTGGCAACTTTTAAAATAGTGAGAAGATTTTTTTCTAAAAGAGGTCCTTGAAAGTAAAGCATAACAATTTCGCAAATAACAGCAAAACTCCAAAGGTAACTGATAAATTGTTGGTTAACCCCATGGTCACCTTCATAAAGACTAAAGAAGGTATAGAAACCACCAAATGCCACTTGCATTAGAAAGATACTTGTCCAAAATGCCCAGTAGCGCTTTAAGGAGAAGTTTGCGTCGTCATTCTCTATTTTACTTTTTTGATGTTGGTCATATTTTAGTACAAAATAGCCAACAATAAGTGTAGAGAAAGTTGTTAAAACAAGAATATAAATGGTACTCATAGGACGTGGTTCAAGTTGTCCCAATGATAGAGAAATCATAATGAAACCAATGGACCCCCACATACGGATTTTTCCATAGAGTTTTTTAGATAAAAGTTGAAGGGAGATAGTCTCTACAAAAGGGAGGGTGACACCCATAGAAGCACCAAATAGAAGGTTAGCAATAAGGTGTGAATAAAAACTATGGACACTAACGGTAAATATAAGTGAACTTAAGAACGTCATAAAAAGGGCTAAAATATAGATTTTATGGGTTAACTCAATATAATATTTAAAGATAAAAGGGAGTAGAAAACGCATAAAAGGTGCAGCGGCATAAATAATCCCCGTTTCTATTTTGTCATAGCCAAACCCTTCTAATGCGAGTGGCATAAAAATGACATAAACACCTACCAAAGAAAAGTAGGCAAAGTAGAAAAGGGAGAGTACCAAATGTATTGGTGAGAGAGATTTAAACACTATTTAGGGTCTACTTTTGTCTCTTTTTTTTTACTATTGTCTGTTTCATGAGGAATGACACAAGTATTACTAAGCAAGTCATGTAAGCCACGATGATCTTTTCTAAAGAAGACCATAATCCAGCCAAAAAAGCTCAAGAGACTTAATAAAAAAGCAAAGTTTCTAAAAATAATTGAAAAGAGTGGAGGGGTATCAAGGGTATGTATGTCAATTACACGTAAGTTATTGGCTCTTGCACCAGGGGTTCGTCCATTGTCTTTGAGCATAAAAATTGTTTGAATTACTATATAGGGAAGTAAAGTATATGCCCATGCTTCCATGCGATGGAGAGAAGCTTCTTGTAGTGAACCATAAACTACATAGATAACAAAATAGAAGATAGGCATAAAAATCATAAAAGTATCGGTTAAAAATGCTTTAGCTTTAATGCCATTACCTGCAAAAGGAATAGCAGGTTTTTTATCTTTTGGTTCACTGTTCGTTTCAGTTACCTTTCCTTTTTTTGTGTCACGAAAACGCTGTTTTGCCATACACTCTCCTTTTTATTTGTTAAGGAGATTGTATCTAAAAAGAGATTAATCTGGAAAACACTTTTCTCTGTGCTAGTTCCCTAAGTTCATAGAGAAGATAGGAAGTAGCATCGCGGCAACAATAACACCAACAATAACACCAATAAAGAGCATCATAATTGGTCCAAGAAGACTGAGTAAAAGTTTAAGTCGATCTTCATTTTCCTCTTTATAAAGCTCTGCAACATTAACCAAAATACTGGCAACTTCACTTGACTCTTCACCCAGTGCTAATGCCTGCATAAAGTTACGTTTTGGAAGAACCCCTTTTCCCCGTTGAAGCGAATGGGAAAGTTTGTTACCTTCAATGACCCGTTCAGAAGCAATTTCAAAACTTTCTCTAAATGCTGTATTACTAAACGTAGTTGTTGCCAACTTAACGGCATGGGCATAGGACACACCTGACTCAAGCATTAATGATAAGATGTATGAAAATCGACCCAACTCATGATTTTGAATTAACCCACCAATAAGAGGAAGTTTTAGTAGAAAGGTATCATAGGCTTTTTTAAATCCATAAATGTATTTATAGGCAGATTTAAATGCAACAATAAGAAGTATAAACCCAATTAACAGAGCAATATAATGCGAACTTAAAAAGTCACTGACCCCTAAAACAAACTGGGTAATTTCTGGTAACTCTTGACCTGTATCTTTAAATATTGCTGTAATTTTAGGAACAACAACAGCAATAAGGAACCCTGTCATACCAATGGCAACAATAAAAATAAAGAGAGGATAGGCTAAGGCATTTCCCACTTGTTTCTGCACTTTTGCTTGACTTGAGAAGAATGATCCCATACTAATAAGTACTGAGACCATTTTACCACTTTGTCCGGCAACGTTAATACTTTGTAGAAAGAAGTCCGGAAGACCATAGACCGACTGAGAATTAAGTGCATGATAGAGCGATTTACCCTCTTCAATCATGGTTTTAATGGATGAGATAAAAGAGCTGTACTTTTTCTCTTTTTTATGTTGCCCTTCTATTAGCTTTATGGCTGTAAGCAGTGCCATACCTGAGTTAAGGTAAGAAGATAATTCTTTAGCAAATGAACTTAATAGTGGACCTGGCATCTCTCGTTTAGAAAAGTTTTTAATGGTGATTTGAGATGTTTCATGAATATCTTGATAAAATATTCCTTGCGTTTTAAGTTTCTGTTTTGCCTCTTCTACTGTTGACGCTTCGATACTTCCTCTGGCACTTTTACCTTGTTTAGTAATACCTTTATATTTAAATAGCATATTTATATAACCTTGTTAAATTCTCTTATTAATTTTTAGTGCTAATATTATAACATTTATTGTGAAAATAATTATTAAATTTATTTTAAGTTTTATACTTAATTTTTTTAAATTGATTTTTTTACGGCTTAAAATTAAAAAGTATTACAATTTGCCATATTTTTAACTAAAAATATTTTTTTATGTGATAATACCATTATGAGCCAAAATAATCATAGTGGTAATCTTCCACCCAAGAAAAATAAAAACAGTGAAAAAGATAAAACTAAAAAAGAGAGAAGCATTGTTAATCGTTTAACGTGCGCAACATTAGATGGACTCTCGGCTAAAACCATAGAGGTAGAAGCAACATTTACAAAAGGTTTACCAGGTTTTTCAGTGGTTGGGTTAGCAAGTTCAGATATACAGGAGTCAAAAGAACGGGTAAAGTCCGCACTCTTGACCAATGACTTTATTTTTCCCCCTTTAAAGATAACCATAAATTTAAGCCCCAGTGATTTGAAAAAGAATGGTACACATTTTGATCTTTCAATTGCTTTACTTAATGCCTTAAATAAAGAGAATATTAAAGAGAAAGAATTGTATGTATTTGGAGAGCTTGGTCTTGATGGACGTGTTAAATCAAGCTCAACACTTTTTCCTATTATTCTTTCTTTAAAAGAACAAGGGTTACTTAAACGGGCTATTGTTCCCGAAGAGGCGATGCAACATTTAAGTCATATAGCAGGGGTAGAGTTTATTGCAGTTAAGACATTAAATCAAGCCATTGAACTTTTTAGAAGTGGAAATTTTGAAGCTTCTACCGTTCAGTTTGCATATACCGCCAATAAATTAGAAATAGCGCAACAAACATACTATGATATAGTAGATATAGAAGCGGACTTTTTAGATGTAAAGGGACAAGGCGTTGCTAAAAGAGCAGCACTTATTGCCGCCGCTGGTATGCATAATTACATGATGGAAGGAAATCCGGGTTGCGGAAAAAGCATGATTGCCAAACGTTTAAAAGATATTTTACCACCATTATTAGAATCAGAGATGCTTTCGATTGCTAAACATCAGTTTTTAGATGGCACGGTTCCTGACTTTAAACCTAAACGTCCCATGCGTTCTCCTCACCATACGGCAACTTCTGCTTCTATTTTTGGAGGGGGCTCGCACAAAGCACGTATAGGAGAGGTCGCTTTAGCCCATAATGGGATGCTTTTTTTTGATGAATTACCACATTTTTCAAAAAATATTTTAGAAGCATTGCGTGAACCTTTACAAGATAGAAGGGTTAATATTTCACGTGTAAATTCAAAAGTAGAGTATGACGCAGATATTATGTTTGTGGCAGCGATGAATCCATGTCCTTGTGGAAATGCTCTCTCTAAAAAAAGAGCTTGTCGCTGTTCAGAGCAAGAGGTAAAGCGTTATAAAAATAGACTTTCTGATCCATTTCTTGATCGAATTGATCTTTTTGTTGTAATGCAAGAGATAAGTATTGATGATAAAAAAGATATTTCATCCCAAGAGTTAAAAAGAATGGTAAATCTTGCATTTAAAGCACAGAAGGTGCGGGGACAAAAAAATTTAAATGGGAAATTAAAAGAGGATGAAGTCGAAGCTTATTGTCATATAAGTAAAGAGGCAGAAAAGATTCTTTTTTCTGCCATAGAGCGTTTTGGACTTTCTCATCGGAGCATTGGAAGCATTAAAAAAGTAGCCAGAACCATCGCGGATTTGGAAAACTCTATTAGCATTGAAAAGAAACATTTGTTAGAGGCTCTTTCTTATAGACGACGCTAAAAATACTTGAAAAAAAGAAGATATTTAAAAAAAAATATAAATTTATAAAAATCTCTTGACAAAGGGAATCTTTTTGCCTATAATTGCACTCCATTTTCATACAGACTTGTTTGAAAAATGGAAATTTCGGAGTGTAGCGCAGTCTGGTAGCGCACCTGGTTTGGGACCAGGGGGTCGAAGGTTCGAGTCCTTTCACTCCGACCATTTAGATATTTAAAATTTCAATATAATAGTTAAATCAAAATTGA
>Ga0256826_1000940_pt1 | contig 18155 bp, 19 predicted proteins | sample CV79metaG_FD_185975 | JGI IMG/M metagenome (GOLD analysis project Ga0256826, IMG submission 185975) | Hydrothermal vent microbial communities from East Pacific Rise, Pacific Ocean - CV79 | ecosystem: Environmental > Aquatic > Marine > Hydrothermal vents | place: Pacific Ocean: East Pacific Rise...
TTAAAGAAGATTTTATCAGCAAAATTTGAGTTGCTCCATACACAAGATTTAGAATTTATCATAAAAGAAACAGCAAGGAAATACCAACATACTATCTCAGAGGTGAGTGTATGGAAGAAAAAGTGAGTTATGATTTTTCTCATTCTGCTTCGCGTGAAGACACAAATGCCGAAAAATACACCCTTAGAAAAACACTTTTTGGTACAGAAGATGTAACTCCTGTCTGGGTTGCAGATATGGACATAGATACACCTGATTTTGTCCTAGATGCAGTTGTACAAAGATTGAAACATCCTGTGATGGGCTATGAAGAAGTACCTGACTCCGCATATGAAGCACAAATATCATGGCTGAAGAATGAACATGGAGTACATTATAAGAGAGAAGATGTTTTTTATTCTCACTCTGTTGTTGCTTCTATGTCTGTAGCGATTGAAGCTTTTACAAAAGAGGGAGAGGGGGTAGTTGTCCAAACACCTGTGTACTCACCTTTTTTTCATAGTGTAAGTACTTTAAAAAGAAAAGTTGTAAAAAATCCACTCGCGTTAGATAGTGATGGAAGATATAGTTTTGACATAGAAGATTTCGAGGCGAAGATAGATATAAATACAAAACTTCTACTTTTATGTTCACCGCATAATCCGGTTGGAAGAGTCTGGAAAAAAGCAGAACTTGAAGCTATCTTAAAAGTTTGTTTAAAACACGACATCATTGTTTTTGCAGATGAAATTCACTCCGATTTAGTGTATGCACCTCATAAACATACTCCTTTTTCTTCTTTAAAAGGGGCAAAAGATATTACCTTAAGTGCAGTTGGCGTTGGGAAAACTTTTAATATGGCTGGCTTTGCTATGAGTAGTGTAATTGTGGAAAATGAAGTACTAAAAAGTAAGTTTTTACAAGCTTATGAAAGGGTTCATTTTGCACAAGGAAGTTCTCTTTCTCACGTTGCCTTTGAGAGTGCATATAGAAATGGAAAAGAGTGGTTAGAAGCATTAAAAGAACATTTATGGAGTAATTATAAAGCACTTGAAGCTTTGTGCTTAAAATATTCTACTTATATTAAAATAACACCACTAGAAGCGACTTATTTAGCTTGGATTGATTGCCGAGGTATGGGACTCTCAGACAAAGAATTAAGAAAATTTTTTATCACAGAAGCAAAACTAGGACTCAATGCAGGACTTAGCTTTGGAAGAGAGGGAAGTGGTTTTATGCGTTTAAATTTTGCTGTGAGTACAGAAAAGATGCAAGAAGTACTTAAGAAGTTAGACAAAGCATTTGTGCTAAAATGTCGGAAAAATTAGGAAGACACATTGGCAGGAATCAATTGGGCAGAATTTAAGGAGTATAAAAAGTACTCAAATCGTAATGATAACTTTGAAATTCTTTTAGACTTTATAAAAAGTTACTATAACATGGTGAATCCAAGAGAGATATATGGTCTTCTCAGTAGTGATGATACAGCACAAATGATGCTTGAAAAACGTAATATTACTGATGCTGAAGATATGGAAAACTTTCTTTTTAAATTATAATAAAAAGTGAGTTATTTTAAAGAGCCTTTTTCTTTAAACATAGAACAATTTATTCCACTACTTTGAAATACTACTAAAGAAGGAATTTGTGCAGATTTAAAGCCATAAGATTTACATCCATGTGGTTTGCTTTTCTCCCAAGTTACAAAGTAGTATTGACATCTTCGACAATTTATTTTCTTCATTCACTTCTCTTTTTTAATGTATTTTAGCATATTAATAGACTCTTTAAAGCATAATAGATATAATGCGTGTAAATAAATAATGGATAATCAGATGGATAAAATACTTTTAATGATGCAACTTCAAGCACAGTTAAATGATGCGACAAATGGTGAAGATTGGACAAAAGGTATGACTAAAAATGGTAAAGTTATTAACTGGCAACGTTGTATCTATATGGAATGTGCAGAAATGGTTGATAGTTTTTCATGGAAACATTGGAAAAGTATAGCTAAAGAACCAGATTGGGCGAACCATCAGATAGAAGTGATTGATGTATGGCATTTTATTATTAGTTTAGGGATAGAGTATTACTCTAAAAACCTTAAAGGTGGTGTAGAGGATTTAAGTCTCAATGTTTCACAAATGGAGAGTTTTTCAAAGATTGATACGAATCATACGAGTTTTGCATCACAAGACGAGGTAATAGCTAAGGTTGAAAACTTGATTCGTTTAGCTATAAGTCAAGAAGCATTAGATTTTGAAATGATGATAGATGAATTTTTTGACCTTGTTGTTATGAGTGGACTTAATTTGGAATCACTTTACCGTTTATATGTTGGAAAAAATATCTTAAATCAGTTTCGCCAAGATAATGGTTATAAAGATGGTACATATATTAAAGTTTGGAATGGTGAAGAAGACAATGTGGTTATGAAACGAATTTGGGAAGAAAATAGTGACCTTAAACCCGATATTTTATACAAAGAATTGACAAAATCTTACTTATCATTAAACAAAAGTTGATTTTTGAGTAAAGTTTTAGAAGTTAACAATCTTACTTTTGGTTATATAAAAGAGAAACTTCTGTTAGAAAATTTGTCATTGAGTGTTGCAAAAGGAGAAATTAAAGCTATTGTAGGAGAAAGTGGTGCTGGAAAAAGTACACTCTTTGAACTTATATTAGGTAATTATAAACCTATAAATGGAAGTGTCAAAGTTTCTACTGTTTCACAGGTTTTTCAAGATCCTTATAGCTCTTTTCATCCAAGTTATACACTTATAAACCAGATAGAGGATGTTGCATCCCTAAATGACCTTCAAGAATACCTTCGCTTGATTAATCTTGATGAAGCATTACTTTATAAACTTCCGCATGAACTCTCAGGAGGGCAACTGCAACGTACTTCTATACTCCGAGCAATGTTAATGAAACCTGATTTATTACTTTTAGATGAGCCAACTTCTGCACTTGACAATGTGATACAACTTGATATTATGAAAATGTTGCTATCTAAACTTGATGGCATGGGAATGCTTTTAATTACACATGATATGGAATTGGCTTCTTGGTGTGCTGACGAAATTATCACTATATAGTTTTTATTTCGATTGGTATTATATATACTTATTATAAGATAAGCTTAAATTAATATTACATTAAGTATAATTTTATATATGATATATATTAATCACTTATATATTAATATCATAAAATTAACAATATTGGAAAAATTATTATGGCAGAAACAACAAAAACAGAAAAAGAAGTAGCTCCTAAAGTAGAAGCAAAAAAAGCAGCGGCTAAACCAGCAGCTAAAAAAGCAGCAGCAAAGCCAGCAGCTAAAAAAGCGGCTCCTAAAGCAGCAGCTAAAAAAGAAGAAGCTCCAGCAGCTAAATCTTCTGATGCTTCACTTTACACGATAGCTGAAGGTCAAATGGATGCAACGTCAGATGCAATCATTAGTGCATTAACAACACTTGATACACAACTTAAAGATGCTCGTGAAACGGGTTCAGATAAAGCAAAAGAAATTGTTGCTGAATTTGGTGGAGAAAACAAGATAACAGAACTTATCTCAACATTAGCAGGTTATATGGGTCAAGCTGCTGGTGCTGGTGTAGTTGCTGGTATGTCTCCAATGGTTATCATGGCAGGTGCTGCTAAGGGTGTTTACAAAAAAATTACAGATTAATTTTTTTTGCGGAGTTTATTTTGTTATAATACTCCGCATTTATGTAAATAACTAACAAAGGCTTTATATGCCAAACTTCTCACTCTTAGAGTATAAGAATTACGAACTTCATCCTCTCATTCACAATGACACTTGGTCTCTTTCTCACAAAGAAGTATCTCTCGCATTAGACGCAACTATTGATAAAATCATTGTTTTTTTAGATAAATTATCTGAGTATAAGCATTATAGTTATGAAGAAGTAGAATATGCACCAGAAAAAAGAACCTCCTCCATACTTTTTTTTACAAAAAGTGGTTTGGTAAGACTTGCATACTTTTTAAAAACAGATGAGGCATTAGAGTTTTTAGAATTTATAGAAGACCTTAATCTCTCACAGGCTAAAGATACATCAGGACATAAGTTTTATAAAGAGATAGAAAATGTTTTAAATGATAGACTGATAAAACTAAAAAATGATCCTGATGCCTCTTTAGAAGAGATTAATCATTTCATCATAACACTTGATAATATGATAAAAAAGAGAGATAGTAATTTACCTGTACAAAAAAATTCAGGGCCTGCAAATATGACAGACATTTTAGAAACTGTTATAGGATTAGCACAATCATATGCAGTAAAGAAGTAAAAAACTTAGTATTTTAATAGTCTAGTTTAATTTTATCAAGTGCTTGATTTGTAATCTCTCTAAGCGCTTTTTGATTTTCAAGAACTTTGAGGTCGTACTCATGTTGCTGTGTTAATATAAGTTCAACATTTCTTCCAATAAGGTTGATATGCTCTTTTGAAGATTGTAGCTCCGGTACTTTTTCTTTGTCATAGATAATACCAAGTGCTTGAAGTCCTGCTTCTGTAATGGTCTTTATTGTTCCATCTATCAGTAAACCAAAGTTTAAAATCATTACAGACATATTGATAATAAGGTGTTCAGTATGTACAATTCTATCACTCATCTCACCGATACGGTCAGACATAAGACCTATTTGTGAAGCCATCCATAAAACACGATTTGCCATAGGACCCAGTTCTTCTCCTTGAGAAGCAAACATATAACCATAGTTCATACCATCACTTGCAAAATGATAAGCATCGCTAGCAAGTTGTGATGCAAATTTGTATGCATCATCTTCTGTTTTCATCGCAAAGTCAAAAGCAAGCCCACTTGTCCCTTTTGCAAAATTATACGCACTGTTTTGTGTATTGTTTGCAAAATTATAAGCATCACCACGTGTATCTTGTGCAAAATCAAAAGCATTTTCACGAGTTCCTTGTGCAAACTGAAAAGCACTTTTTTCTACTTGAGAAGGAAGATTGAAAAGTTTTCCCAGCATACCATTACTTTTTGTATTGTTTTTAAAACCATTTTTTTGAGGAGCATACTGTTCAATGAGTTCAGTTGGAACAGGTGCCTTGTCTTTAGGAAAAATATTGGCACGAGTTTGTACAAAAAGATTAAATGTTTCTATGAGTTTTTTAAGTTCATCAGGATCAACATTTTCTTCTCCCTTCTTTTCAATATCTTTGGAAAAATCAACAAATTTATTTTCTAATGTTTTATAAATATTGATAAGATTGTCATTTGAAAGAGGCTCTGTGACATCTTGTTTTTGTTCTTGGAGTTGAATGTTATCTATAAAATCAATGAAGTTAAGATTAGACTCTTCTTGAGTGAAAAAACTTAGTTTCATCATCCCAAGTTTGCTCCAGTAACGAGTATCGTCATCATCAATAAAATAGTCTTTAAAATTTACAAGTTTTCTTTCATTAATCTCTAGGATTTTTTTAAATTCTGGTTCTGTTAAATTGTAGGCAAGTTTAACATTTGTATCATCAAAAAATAGCTCATTTTTTTTGTTAAAATTAAGCTGTATATTTTTATCTTTATATGTTAAATCTTTTGTTTGCACTACTATCCTTTAGTAAGTTTGTATTTACCTAAATTGTTCTATAATTATAGCAGATTATGCAAAAAAGGAAGATAAAAAATATGTCTCTAATGGATAAATTTAAGGATATTGTTAAAGATACCGTCTATACGGGTAAAGATACGACAAATTCCAAAGTATTTAAAACAGTTATGAATCAATTAATCAAAAGTTATGGTACCGTTTTAGCTTTTAAGATTGATTCTAAGGACAGATCCTTTTTAATTGAACTAATGATGAAGGGTGAGAAGCTTCCGATTAAGATAGATATCAAAAGATATGAGTTCATAAAGTATGAAAATCACACAGCAGTTGTTATGTATGAACTAGATACAAATAGAGAGTGGATGCAAACTTTGATGGATATGTTTATCTTAAACAAAGAGTTTGAATTACCAGCAAAACTTAATGGACCAATCCAAGCTTTTATGTAGACTAATTTAGTTTTGGGTATAATACTATAAATAAATTTTAAGGAATAATATATGTCAGTAAATGCAAAAGTAGATTATGAAAAGAAAGAAGTAGAAATTGTGGATGGGGAAGGTAATGAGATTGATGCGAAGAGCTCATTAAAAGATAAAGCACTTGGTGCTGTTAAAAAAATTGCTAAATATTCTCCAATTGGTATGAGTTATACAGTAGGTAAGGGAATGATGGAAATGATGGATAGAGGTTTAAATGAAAATGACCTTAACAAAGTAGAAAATATTACTTTTGATCAAGTTGTAAACCTTATTAAAGAAGGTAAAGATGATTTTGAAGAACTTCATATGACATTTACAGCTGCACAATCAAATGGAATAAATATTGGTAAACTTAAAAAAGAAGTAGATGACCAAGATGTGATGATAGGACTCGGTAAAAAAGGTGGCATCGGTCTTAAAATTGATGTTAAATATAAAAAATAGAGGGTAATTATAGATGATTAATTTTAATTTAGATTCTAAAACAAATGCTATATCATTTTCTATTCACCCTTCTGGTGAAGAAGATGCTATCGAGTTCAGTGTAAAACACTATAAGCTTTTAAATGAAGGAGAGAAAGTATTTATTGAACTTTCAGGAATAGACACAAATAGAGAGTGGATGAATATTGGTATCTCTAATTTTATTCCAGATCCTTTTAAAATCGAACTTCCATCTAAATATGAAAAATTAATCCGTCTAGTAATGTAGGTTTTTACAAACCTACTTATTTCTTTTTCTTTCTATCCTTTTAAACCTTTTTATCAGCTTTTCTTTTTGTTTTTTTGTTAATACACTATACATCTTTGTAAAGTACTCACCTATAACTTTTGTCAATGCATCGTTCTTTTTAGTAGTAAGCAGTGCAAACTTTTGTGGTAAAAATTTATTTTTATCAAAGAGGCTCGAAAGTGTTTCATGTGAGTGTTTTGATTTTTCTTTTATCTCTTCTAAATCAGTTTTGAGTTTTTCTTCAAAAACTACAAGAGATTTTTTTTGATTCTTATCTAAATCAAGATTCATAATTGATTTTTTAAGTGTGACAACTTGTCCTATAGGTATACAAGCACCAACACTACTCTTTGCATTAGCAACTGAAAAACTGAGAACTAATAGCATCATTAATTTAAGCATTAAATATCCTTCTATAAAAAATAATATACCCTACAACAAAGGTACCAATAATATATCCAATAATAATCATTATGTCAAGAAACCATGTTTTAGAAGAAAAAGAGTATGGAATATTTGTCAATATACTATTGGTGTCAATACTCATAAATTGATCATCTTGTAAAAAATCTACCATTTGAGAAATTTGATCATTTATCTCTTTATTACCCCTTGTAAAGACAACATTTCCTGTTATTATAGCTTCATAAGCATACATAGCAGGCATTAAGCGTGCGATGGGAGGTTCTTGCTCATAGTTGGTCTCATACATATAGATTGATTTGTCCATAAGGTTGTAGGGAATCATACCACCTAGTAAAATTTGAGGGATTATGAGTATAGGGATAAGGTTTGATGCTATCATATTTGTTCTGCTTAATGAGGAAACAAATAAACCAAAAGATATACTAACAACGACGATTAAAAACATAATGACTGAGTTGAAAAGTACAAGAGCCCAGGGTATATTTAAAAGTAACATACCAATTATATTGTATAAAAGAGTTTGAATAAAACCAAAAAGACTGAGTACAAAATATTTTGAGATGTAATAACTAAAAATTGTTACACCTCCAAGTTGTTCGCGTTGTACCATACTTCTATCTTTAATAATTTCAAATACTGAACCAATGAGTCCGAAAAATATCCCAGATATAATCATGAAAAAGAGATAGTTGGGATAGGACTGGTTAAGAACAAGATCTAAATCAGACCTAAAGATAAAAGCTGACAGAAAGGAGAGTAGAGGTGCGACAATAAATGAAACAATTAGGTTCAATCTTTCTGCAGATTTTATTTTAAGTTGGCGTTTAATCTGGTAGCTAATTTGAACGTGTATAGGATTTGCAAACATTATTTTTCCGTAAATTTATTTAAGTAGCTAAAGAGATTCCAGAAGTTACTTTTTTCATCTGCTTGTATCTCTAAGAGAAGTTCAGGATCACTTTTATCACATTTCATACACTCTAGCTCCTCTTTAGACTGTTCTATATCATTAAACATATATGTGTCTTCTGTTTTTACAAGTTTAAATATTTTTAGAACATTAATAGCTTTATCTGTGTATATATTATGTCCATCTTCGTTAAACACGATGACTTGGTCAAACTGTCTATACATAGAAGAGGAGGGCTGATGTATGTTAATAATAACAATTTTATTTTGCAGGGTGATTTTTTTGAGTTCTCCAATGATTTTTTCTGAATCAAGTGAAGATAAACCACTTGTTGGTTCATCCATAATAATTAAATCAACATCTTTTAAGAGTTCCAACGCGATACTAAGACGTTTCCTTTGACCTCCAGAGATAGTGAATTTACCATTTTTAAAGACTTTACTATATTTAATATCTATTATACCTAAGTCTCTTAGTTGCTTACTTATCAGCTTGTCCACATACTCATCAGTATCGGTATTACCATAGTGTAAACGGTAATAATAATACATATTATCATACACATCTAAATCTTTAATGAGAACATCATCTTGTGCAACATACCCCATACGATGAAAATATTTTTTAGATATTTCTTCATTATTTATGAGAAGTTGGCCTTCTAAAATTTTTGCTTGATTGACAAATGTTCTTAATAGTGTTGTTTTACCAGAACCAGAAGGTCCCATTATAGCTACGAATTCACCTTCATTAATATTAAAATTAACATCTTTATCAATAGGTTTGTTCTTGACATATCCTGCAAATAATTTCTTGGCTGTGATATTAAATATATGGTCTTTTACAATAGAACATTGGTATTCATACTCTTCATCTTTTAGTAATTCTGTCACTAAAAAAAGTTTTTCATTTGCATTAGAAAAAAGTTTTTCTAAAACATTTCTATCTAAATAAATAACATCAGTATCATTCGTTATCCTGAGAAAACTATTTTCATCAATATAATAAATAGAGTGATCTCTAATATTATGTTTATGAAAAAAGTAAGGTTCTTCACGAAACTCTTGGCACTTTTCATAAAGGGATAAATTATTATCGTTGTTATATTTGTAAATATTTAAGTCATGACTGTGATTGTTCAGAAGTAAAAAGAAATCTTCTATTTTAAAGACTATAAAACTAATTTTATACTCTTTAAAAGATTGATTGAATTCACTTTTTGCATGCTCATCAAAACAGATAAAATCCATATTTTTATCTGGATGCTCGTTTAAAACTCTATGTGCTCTAGCATACTTTTTTTGCATAAGTAAATAAAGTGTGTCGTATAAAAAGTGTAGGTTGAGTTTTTTATATATTTCTTTGAGTGCAGTAATCTGTTTATTATTTATTCTTTGGGCATGAATACTTTTGAGCATTATAACCATAAAAAGATTTATGAGGATGATGTATCTATCTGAGGTTTTAATCTCTTTAAGGTAGTCTAATGTTTCTTCTAAGCTTATATCTTTAGCAAATTCGTCAAATTCTTCAATGGAAAGTAAGATATCAACATCTGTATGACCTTCAACAAGTCTTTTTGCAGCAAGAAGTACATCACTCGTGGTGAGATTACCACTGGCTTGTGTAACACTAAGCCAAAGTTTGTATATGTAAGATAAATTATTCATGAAGTGTTGCTACCTTTTTTATACAAAAAACTAATTATAAACATTATTATAGCAAATAGAAGTGACGAATTAGTGAGCTATTAACTCACTAATCTTATTTTTTAAAGACATACTTAGGTTTCAACCAAAGTATAATCAGAGGAAGAATTGTAAGAGATGTAAATACATCAATCAAAATTGCTTCTGTAATGTAAGCAGAAACACCCCATGTATTACCAAGTGTTGTGGCCATAAGAGGAATAAATGCACCTATAAGTACAATCACAGAAATAAGAACCGAAGATCCTGTTGTTGCTATTGTATTTTTAAGGGCAGTATGCCAATCACCATGTTCACCTAACTCTTCACGTAAACGCGAAATCATATAAATACTATAATCAACTCCGAGTCCCATAGAAATAGAGAGTGCTACAAGGTTTGCAAAGTGTAAGTTTCCACTCCAAAACTGTAATGAAGTATAGTATCCTGCCATTCCATACTGAGCAAATAGCGTAATAAAGAGGAGTACTGCTAAAGCACCTGAAATAATAAATGAACGGAATATCAATGTAACTACCAAGAAAATAGCTAAGGCAGTTCCAAGTGGGTTAAATAACCAGTTCTCAAATGTAACATCACGAGTTGCTTCCGTTGCACCAAGGAACCCACCAACACCAGGTGCCATATAAGTATCTTTTGTGTCATCAGCGATTGCACCTGTATCACCAGAAGCATCAGCATTTCTAAAACCAAAGTTAACTTGGTCAAGACCTGGATCATTCTTATGCTCTTCTATATAGTTTTGAATAAACTTTAGAGCAGCATGTGTTTCTTGTGGGTGCATAGTGTTTATGAAACCCATAATTTGACCGCTATTATAATCTTGTGTAGTCATTGAACTTAAATCACCGGGACTTGAAGCGGCATCTAACAGACCATTATAAAGTTGTACGATTTCATCAGGAGAGCGGTCATCTGTTGCATCTTTTGCAAGAAGATAGTTTCGCGTTGGAACCTTGAAATCATTTAAACTTGGTTGGTCTCCTGTTTCTGTCATTAAAATCATATTTGCAATTTTAATATACTGAGAATATGAAGCTGTAAAACCGATAAACTTGTTTTCACGAAGAGCATCTTCCATCGTGTCCATAGCTTTGAGGACAGTTGCATTGTTTAAGATACCTTGAGGATTATCTTCTTCAGGATCAAAACAGTGCTTTTCTGGAGGAGTAGTACCTGCTTCATCAGCAGCATCAAGTGCATCATAATAATCATCATCACACTCATCTAAAAGTGGATATTTTCCACGGATAGGGATGTTAAAAGAGATTACTCCTGGCATCATAGTGTTGAGTGTAAAGATATCTTGAACAGGATTTGAGTAAACTTTAAATGCAGCTTGTGCATAATCAATCCCTTTTTCAACACCTGGCATAAGATCGTAAGTATCTGTCTTTAACATTTTTTCGACTTTTTCCATACCTGAGTACTTAGTGTCGTTATAAACATCAGCGATACCTTGGTTGAGTTTCGTGTAGTAGACTGAAACACCAATGATAAGAGCAACTACACCAAGAGGAATAAGCTTTCCGTATCCTGATAGCATATCTGCTACAACTGTACCAAATTTTTCTTCCCATTTATATCCATCTGGAACTTTCGCATCATCTTTACCTTTAAACATTACCATCATAAGGGGAATCATAGTAGTAGTAGTTATAAGTAAAGAGAACATTCCGAGCATACCAAAGTAAGCATATGCCTTGTAAAATGAAATATCAACAGATGCAAGTGTAGCAAAACCTATGGCATCTGTAACGATTGAGAGTGTTGCTGGAATAATAGTGTAACCTAAAGCATTAAAACTTGCTTCGTCAATGTTCTCACCATCTCGAATAGATTTCATATAGCGCCGTGTTATCTGGATGGCATGACCCATACCAACAGCAAGAATGAGCATAGGTGTTAAAACAACCATAGTAGTTAGTTTAAAACCTGAAAGTCCCATAATACCAAGTGTCCATACGATACTCATACCAACACCAGCTAATGGAAAGAGGGCACCTTTAAGTGAACGCGTTTCAATGAGGAGAATAAAAAATGCGATAACTATAGAAAGTACAAATAAATACCAGTGATTGAGGAGTTCAACCATCATCCAAGCGAGGAAATATGGTTCACCAGCAATAGTAATTTCAATACGGTCATCATCATAGTAAGGTTGCAGCTGTGCAACTACAGTTTTTACCCAGTCAACATAGTGAGGTTTGATGCTATCATCATAATCAGCGATAATGAAAGTCGCGTTAGCGAGACATCCTGCTTCATTGTTATAGCATTTTTTACCAGTTTTTGGATCAACTTCATTGACAATCATAGGTTTGAGTACAGGGTTATGGTTAATCCCATCACGCATGAAGTCAAGTTCTTGTTTTGCAGCTACAGCATCTGTTGTTGAGATACCATCATTTGGAATTAGGCGTTTAAAAAGAAGACTACCTTCATCATCAACACCCATGTTTTTGACTTTATTCGCTGCGATAGAGATAAAGTTAGCCTTGTTAGCACCATCCATCTTCTCAAGATTTTTATGGATACCTCGAACTATATTTACAAACCAAGGTTGATAAATAGAGCCATCTTTAACTTTAATTCCTACAACAAAAAGATTACCCATTCCGAAGGTCTGTTCACAGTAACTGTTTGTAGCAACATAACGATTTGTTTGAGGAAGAAGAGTGTCTGGATCATTACGTATATCAACATATTGTATTTGCCATGCTGTGATAGCTGTCATAATGAGCGAAGAGATAAATAAAATCCATCTATATTTTATCGCAAAAGCAGCGTATTTAAAAGAAAAGCTCTTTTTTTGATTCATTGTTTTTTCCTAAGTATAAACATAGAACGTATGTCCTATGTTTATGAGATATATAAAATTTTAGAAGATGTATTTAAATCCAACTTCAGCATTTGAAACTTTTTCAAACTGACCAAAAACACCGTTTTTGTCACCACCGTACATATTTACACCAGCAGATAGGATGACATTATCACTATAGCTATACTCGAAGTCAAATCTGTCCCAGAATCCACCATTCTCATTTTCATAAAGGAAGATATTGTTTACACGCATAGCATCTGACTCTAAGAAAGGCTTAGATAAGAAAAATGTGTACATGATTTGGTGCTCTTCTGCTTTTTTGAAACCATTACCAAGACTCATAGTTGCAGGATTTGCAGTGTGTTTAGAGTATTTTTTAGTGTTTCCAGCATATTGAACTTCTTCATCAACATAGTCAAGATTCCATTTATCCATAAACTGAAAGCTTACAAATAAGTTTGTCATAACTGTAACATCAAGACCAACAACATAGTTGAAAAAGTCTGCACGTTGGTTCGTAAATGCACCTGCTAAGTCACCATAAGCAAGTTTACCAAGGTCAACGACAGGAACAAGAGTATCTTTGTCATAAACCATTTCACTACGTAGAATAATAGGAGCAAAAGGAGTTTCTATTGCATAATCAAATGACATACCAAATGTGTTAATACGGTTTTGTGTTTCTGTAAATACCATTGTTGCAGGACCATCATTTACGGCATTAAATGCACCAGTTCCATCAGTTTTAACTAGGCTCATTGTTGTTGTTTGATATGAATTTGCAGTTCCTGCTGCGACAGGAGCTCCTGAGGTTTGATCAAATGTCCCTACAGTTTCTTTTGTTGTTAATGCTTGGCCAGCACCTTCCCAAGAAACATCTATAACAGGATTGTTATCATAGTGGTAGTAATAGTTAAATGTATAGTTAAGACCTATATCATCATTTGTTCCAGCATATTTAAGACCAATATTACCTTTGAGCGCCGCAATATTTTCATGTGCTCGAACATATTTTGTTTTCATGCCTTGAAAAGCATCGAAAGTTGCAAAAGTTGTGTCACCCATATAATCAAACATTGTTGTTGGATTTGATGTATTCAATCCAGTTTGACCAAGTAAATTTGTTGTAGCTGCAGCACCATAATTTGCTGTACCTGGTGCCCCTGTGTTATATGTGGCTCCAAATAATACTTGGTTACCAGTTACTCCTGCAGGTACACTTGCCGCCGGATTAGAACTGTTATAGTCACCACCTACTGCATTACTTGCACCTATAAGGAAGTTATTAACATCATTTGGTGCTCCATTTGGAAAAGTACCTTGATTATCCAATGCTGTAAAACCTGCAACAGTAAGGTTTGTAAAGCCTGCTAAAATATTGGGATTTGCAATGCCTGGCAGTAAACCATTAAAAGTATTTGAAAATACTGTGGCAACATTACCCATATCAACACCAATATTTTTAAACCCATTAGTCGCGCCAAGCATAGTATCAAGACCTAATGGTACAAATGTTTGTCCTTGGTCACCAGTTTCCGGGTCAAATAGTCCTGGGATTTGGTTTGTAACATCTGTTTGAAGTACATATATAAACTGTAATGAAGAGTTGTCGTTTATACTATACTCACCATTAATCATCCATAGAGGTATACGACTGTCTTCCATAGAATCTTGTCCCCAGTGACGGAAGTCAGTTGGGTTGATGATGTCAAGAAACTTTACACCATCTGCTTTTCCCCATACAACTTGTTGTTTACCAAGTCTCCAACTCATGTCTCCAGAAGCAGTATCTAAGTAAAGCTCACGTAACCAATCAAACTGAGAATCTTGACGAGGACCACGGTATCCATTAACACCACTATCATCAAAGTTATACTGTAAACCTGCATGCCAACTTGTTTCTTCACCAATTTCTTGGTTTAAGAAAAGTTTTGCTGTCATCTCTGAACGATAATCATCACCAGCATTATGCTCAATGTCATTGCCTGCCGAATCTTGTTTAGGGTTGTGTGACTTACCACTTCCTGTAAATACACCATATCTACCGATAAGTTCTCCTGAAGTTTCAACACCCCAAGTATCTCTATCTAACCATGAAAATTCATCTTCATCATCTGCACTTACTACTGAAGGCATCGCAAGAAGACCAGCTACAGCTATTGATAATACTATTTTATTAAATTTCATCTTTTATACCTTATCTTTTTATTTTCTTAAGTGTTTTTTTAGTCCAAAGTTTACTTTTTAAACTAGTATTGTATTTTGTAACTTTTTTAGGGATGTAAGCCATTGTTTCATGGTTCGTTTCCATAGTTTTCGCATACCAAGTAAACCAACGAAGTGCACGAGGGTCTTTCTGACCTTCTATACTTTTCCAGTTTTTCTCTAAAGTTTTAACAAGTTTCCCTTTTTTATAGTACTCAGTTCTGTAATCAGAAAAGTTTTTAGCATCTACATATGTGATACGGTAGTCATACCACCACCCTGGAAATTTTGTTGTACTTTTTACTTTATAAACTGTGTTAGCTTTATACTCATCAGTTCCAGCAGGAAGTTTTTTTGTAGTACTTGTTTGTTGTGCTTTTGGAATGTTCATAACATGAACACGTTTGTTAAATGTTTCAGTTCCTAGAAGCTCGTGTTTTTCGTGCATTGGTTTACGAAGTGTTACATCACCAAATGTAAAGTCAGTACCACCCCATGCATCATCATGTGCTGGTTGTGCAAAACGGCGAATTTTACGAAGAGCTGGTAACCAAGCAAGGTATTCTTGTGAACGTGCATCATCTTTATAATCTGTGATGAGCATACCTGTTCCCTTCATTTTTCCAGAACGGAAGATTGCGAGATCTTTTGCTTTGATTGTTGGGTCTTTAAGGTAATCATTGTTTAAGTAACGTTCAACTGTATCTGTAAGTGGTTTCTTCCCCTCAGACTTTTTTACAAGTACTGTAATAGTACGACGTTTCTTTTCAATAGAGTAGTTCTTAAATGCATAAAAGTGATTCACAAAGTATACATTGTTCATAACTGTCTTACCATCTTTAACTTCACCCTTTGGGTATGCCAAATCAGAAGGAACTCCCGCTAATAGTCCAGTTGTAAGGAACAGTGAAAGTGTACCTACAGCCATCATATTTTTCTTTATATTTTTCATAAATTCTCCTTACTCTTACAACTTGCAGTTTTAGATAAGATTCATAAAAATTGTTTATTTCTATGAATGTTATCTTCAGTTGTAAAAATCTATGCTAATTTTAGTATAAAAAAAATTAATGTATTCTTAAATGTGATAAAAATATCATATAAACGTGATAAGTGTGTCACAGAATTATAAGTAATATTATTTCTTATTACTATTATAAATATATTGTTAAGTTATATTTAAAGAAACTTATCTTATAATTTCTGCATGCAATTACTAAACTTAGGTAAAAGCAAAACAAATAATTTTTATTAAATACAAGGATATATTATGGCAGAAAAAAACAGATTAGCAACTATCGCAGAAGGTCAAATGGATGCAACAGCAGATACAATAGTATCTGCACTTACTTCTTTAGAGTCTCAAATTTCTTCAGCTCGTGAAATTGGTTCAGACAAGGCAAAAGTTATTGTTAAAGGTTTTGGTGGTGAAACTAAAATGGCTGAGCTTATCGAAAAATTAGCTGGTTACATGGGTGAAGCTGCTGGTGCTGGTATGACTGTTGGTGCTACACCAATGGTAATCATGGCTGGTGCTGCTAAAGGTGTTTACAAAAAATTAGTAGACTAATTTTAGTACTTTTTCATTCCTCTTTCTCAAGGCATTTTGCCTTGAGCTTTTCTTTTTCTTAAAATCAAAAAAACTCCAACCTCCAAACTTTAACAAAATATAAAGCTATATTACACTTTTTTATCATTAAGTATTTCTATAATAGATATATGATATAATTATGTTTATTATAATAAAAAATAATTAAGGAAAAAAATGTATAAATTATTATTACTATTAACAATTTCATTATCACTTTATGGACAAAATCTTACATTATCTGGAACAGTTGTTTCTGATAATGAAAAGGTGATTACAAGTCGCTTCATGGGCTTTGTAACAGATGTTCGCGTTAGTGAGGGTGACAAAGTTTTAAAAGGAGATTTACTTTACTCTATTGACTCAAGAGAGATAGACTCTGCACTTTCTCAAGTAAAACTTACCATTACTCAAGCTACCCTTAGTGTTCAGATGCATCAAAATCAGTACATCAATGTAAAATTAAATCTAGACAGAAATAGAAGACTCTTAGAAAAAGATATGGTTTCAAAGTATGAAGTAGAAAATCTAGAATTAGCAGAAAAAAATCTAAGAGATATGATAGAGATTTCTAAACAGCAGCTACAACAAGCCCAATCTAAACTTGTTGAAGTGCAAAATCAATACAAATACTTGAATGTAAAAGCACCTAACAATGGAGTTATTGTAAAGAAAAACATTAAAGCAGGTGAAATGGCAATGCCAGGAATGCCCGCTATTGTTCTTTCAGATTTAAGTCAGATTAAAGTGGTTGCTGAGATTTCTGAGAATAATATGGGCTTTATTAAGTACGGCACAAAGGTTGTTGTGAAAGTTCCATCACTTAAGTTTCAAACTATTGGAAAAATCTCTGCAATCATCCCAAGTTCAAACCCCATGACACATACTTTTAAAGTGAAAGTAGCCTTTAAACATCCTCATATAGCGATATACCCGGGTATGTATGCTACTGTTGATATAGCGGTAAAGTAAGATGAGTGAAAAAGAACTAGAGCATATCGAGGTAACAACAAGTGCAGGAAAACTAGCTAAAGGCTTTTTAAAAAATCCTTTAACAGTTGTTTTAGCAGTATTTATTATTGCTCTTGGTGTTGTTGCTTTACAATTAATGCCAAGAGAGGAAGACCCTCGTATAGATATTAGTGCTGGAAGTATTATTATCCCTGCACCTGGTTTAAAACCTGAAGAAGTACAAAAAATCATCACAGAACCACTCGAGAAAAAACTTCGTGAGATTAGTGGTGTAGAACATATATACTCTATGAGTATGCCCGATGCTGCCATCGTAAACTTAGTATACTATATCGGTGAAAATAGAGAAGTATCAAACTTAAAACTTTACGATAAAATCATGCAAAATATGGATATGATGCCAAAAGAGGTTATGAAACCTATGATTAAGCCTTTTGATATAGATATTAGTATCCCGATAGTAGATGTTGTGTTTTACCAGACAAATACTAAGAGTACATATCAAGAATTTTTATCCTTAGTTTATAAGAGTCAGTTTAATATTAATGCCTTAGAAAATATTTCACGTACAGACCTCAAAGGCGAAAAGAAAGAGCAATATAATGTAGATATAGATATACATAAACTCGAAGGGTATCATCTTTCTTTAGGACAAGTAGCAGAAGGTATTAAAACTATTTCTGTTCGTACACCTAACATAAATGCAAAAACAAAAGACAA